>ERZ791577.1613-NODE-1613-length-11794-cov-3.654655_pt1 | contig 11794 bp, 8 predicted proteins | sample MGYA00509969_ERZ791577 | MGnify/ENA primary metagenome ERZ791577 (study PRJEB30046, sample SAMN00791917) | human gut metagenome | study: EMG produced TPA metagenomics assembly of the A metagenome-wide association study of gut microbiota in type 2... | reverse complement strand
GCTTACACCAATGAACCCCCAAAGAAAGCGGGTACGAGAGCGCTCGGCAGCCTGCCGGTTGGCTGAAGCGATGACTGGAAGGGCTCCCGGAAACGCCTTTCTAAAAAGCCTCCCCGTACAGTGACGCGATCTCTTCGGGCGATGCCGGACGCGGATTGTTGGCGGGGCTTCCGCTGGCAACGGCTTCCCGCACCATCGCGTCGAGCTGGGCATCCAGCGCCTCGCGGGAAAGCAAGTCACGCAGCCGGGGGATATGCAGCTCGCGCACCAGCCGGCTCACAATGCCGAGCCCGGCCCGCGCCGTTTCCAAAGGCGTTCCCGCCGGAACCGCCCCCATCGCTTCCGCCAGCCGGGCATAGCGTTCCGGTGCGCCGGGAAGCGAAAACCTCATGATCGCCTCCAGCAAAACGGCGTTGCTCACGCCGTGCGGGATGCCGAACTTCGCCCCAAGCGGGCGGGCCATGCCGTGCACCAGCGCCACGGAACTGTTGGTAAAGGCAATGCCCGCCTCCAGCGAACCAAGCAGGCACTCGCGCCGGGCTTCGGCATCGTCCGGGCTGGCGAACGCCACGGGCAGGAACCGGGCGAGCCTCCCCGCAGCCCGCAAGGAAAAGTCGATGGTCAGTTTAGTAGCCTTGCGGGATACGCAGGATTCGATGGCATGGGTCAAGGCATCAACGCCCGTGGCCGCCGTCAACGCCGGAGGCATACCGTATGTCAGCAGGGGATCGAGGATGGCGATTTCCGGGACAAGATACATGGAAATGACGAGCAGTTTCTCGTGGGCGGCTTCCTCGGTGATGATCGTCGTTCCCGAACCCTCGCTCCCCGACCCCGCCGTCGTCGGAATGGCGATGATCGGAACGCCGGGATGCGGCACCCTGCCCACGCCCGCGTAATCCCGGACAGCCCCGCCGTTGGCGTCGAGCAGGCTCACGGCCTTGGCAACGTCGATGGGTCCTCCCCCGCCGCAGGCCACGATGGTCCCGCACCGTTCCCTTCGGAACAGGTCAAGCGCCTCCCTGACATGGCGGTCGGTGGGTTCGGACGGGATATCCGAAAAAACCGCGCCGAGCAGCCCCTCCTCACGCAAGGACTGGAGCACAGGTTCCACAACGCCTGAACGCCGCAGGAACGGCCCCGTGATCACGAGCGCCCGGCCCCTCCCCCACTGCCTGGCGAACAAACCCGTTGAAGCGGCTTTTCCCTCCCCAAAGACGATGCCTTTCGGCGAGAACCAGTTCCACATATTTCCCCCGTTTTCATGCCGCGGCCCTGACGTGCGGCACCGTTGTGCGAAGGGCTTCTCAGTGCTCGTGCGGTTTGTTGCCGAGAGGATGCACATGCATATGGGCGTGAGCGTGCGACGGCGCGGCGTCCGTGAAATGCTGCCCCTCAACCGTCAGGTATTCGGAAGAGGTCTCCGCCAGGAAGTCCCAGTCGTGGGAAATGATGATACGGGCCGTGGGAAGGGTTTTCAAGACGCCTATGATCCGCTGCCGGGCTTCCGGGTCCAGCCCGTTGGTGGGCTCGTCGAGCAGCAGGGCTTCCGGCTCCATCACAAGGACCGTAGCCAGCGAAACCAGTTTCTTCTCGCCCCCGGACAGGCGGTGCGTCATCCGGTTTTCGAACCCGGCCAGCCCGAGCCGCTCCAGCGTGGACGCCGCACGATCCCGGGCTTCGTCCTGAGTGCAGCCAAGATTCAGCGGCCCAAAGGCCACGTCTTCCAACACCGTGGGACAGAAAAGCTGATCCTCGGCGTGCTGGAGGACCAAGCCCACCTTGCAGCGCAATTCCCGAAAGTCCTTTTCCGTTTCCAGCGGACGCCCGTGAAAGAGGATACGGCCTTCCTGCGGTGCCGCCAGCCCCATGATCAACCGGAAAAACGTCGTCTTGCCGCTTCCGTTCGGACCGTACAAGCCGATCTTCCGGTCAGGGTACAGGGCAAAATCCATATCCCGGAAGACCTGCCGTCCTCCGGGATATGTGAACGAAATATGCTCCAGCGCGAAAATGGGCTCAGCCACGGGGAAACTCCAGATACAGATCAAAGGCCACGAGGCAAACCATGCACGCGAACGCCGCCACGGCGAACACGGCATCGCGGGATGTGGCCCGGAAAGCGGTCACGGACTGAAAACGCCCGGAAAAGCCGCGCAGGATCATGGCTTCGTAGACCCGCACGGAACGGTCGAAGCTGTGCACAAAGACCATGCCGAGCATGTTGCCGAAGGTACGGTACGTATGCATGTTGGTCTTGGGCGCGAACCCGCGCAGCCGCGCCGCGCCGTGCAGCTTGTGCCATTCATCGGCGATTACATGCAGATAACGGTACGTGAACAGGAACAGGAAAACCAGCTTGGACGGGAAGCGCAGCCGCTCCAGCGCATAGCCGATGGTCGGGGAATCCATCGTCGCCACCAGCGCGAGGAACGTCATGACGATGGCATTGGACTTGATGGTTACGAGCAGGGTAAGCAGCACCCCCGCGCGGCTGACCTCCAGCGGCCCCCACGCGGCGATAACGTCTCCGCCCGAGGTCAGGGGGACCGTCAGCCAAAGGAACGCAATGAACACATTGACCACGGCCAGCCGCCGGAGCACGGGCCGCATCGGCGGCCTGCTGAGGGCAAGGAGCAGCGCGGCCATGCCGAACCCGAACCATGCCGCCTCGGGAGTCCGCACCACGGCCAGGCACACGGCGCACACGAACGCCGCCACCAGACGGAATCTGGGGTCGACGGCGTGCACCAAAGAGCGCCCGTGGGCAAAGGGTTCGTCAAACATCAGGGCCGGCGCCTGAAATACGCCGCAACGCCGATCAGCCCGAAAATCCAGCCGATGCCCCCGATGATGTCCCGGAGGTTCGGACCGGCTTCCGCCTGCTCCGCAAGCATACGTTTGATGGGGGACAGTTTGGCGTCCAGTGCGGCGTCGACGATGCGCTCGATCTCGGCGGGCGTCGCGCCGCCGGAAACCGCCGAAACCGGAGCGGCGGCAGAAGGCGCGGCCTGTCCGGCGACAAGGGAGGCCGGGGTAGCCGGGACTTCCGCAGCGGCAACAGCGACGGCCTTCGGGGTTCCCGAAGAAGCCAGCTCGTCGGCGGCCACGGTCCAGTCGTTCTGGTGCCCTTCCCCGGCGATGATCCGGATGTTGAGATCGTGCCCGGCCTCGCGGAGCTCCGCCGTCACCGGGAACCGGAACACCCCGTTATCATCGGTGGTTCCCTGCAACAGCCGCGCGCCGGTCGTTGCGTCAAAGACCTCCACGGTCCCCTGCTTGACCTTCTGGCTTCTGTTGAACCCACACTCGACCTGTACGGCATCCCCATCCACAAAGGCGAAGATATTCACGCGGTGCGCCGAAGCGAACGAGGCTCCGGCGAATACGAGACACAACGCCATGCACCAAAGGCGAAACATACGCATATCGCTATTCCTTGGAAAATTGCAGGATTTCCGGGCGGACCTTGGCAATGAACGAAACCGCCAGCGCGGTGATCACGCCTTCCACGATCATGACGGGGATGTGCGCCAGAAACAAGAGCTGTGCGGTACGGAGAAAGCCTTCAGCGCTGAAACTCAGCGACAGCGCCGTCAGCAGCCCGGCCCCGGCGACGGAGAGAGCCCCGCAGCAGAATGCGCCGACAATCCGCTGACGTGCGGATTTCAACAGCATGGGGCGGAACGCGTAGTAGCAGACGACCGCCGGAAAAGCCATATTGAAGGTATTCACGCCAAGTACGGTGATGCCGCCGTACTGGAACAGGATCGCCTGAAGCATGAGCGCCACAAAAATGGACGGGAACGCCGCCCAGCCGAGCAGCATCCCGAGGAGCCCGTTCAGGATGAGGTGCACGCTGCTCGGGCCTATGGGCACATGGATGAGTGAGCCCACAAAAAAGGCCGCGGCCAGAATCGCCACCGTCATCAGCCTGTCGTAGTCCAGTTTCCGCAGCCCAATGACAATACCGGCCGCCGCCAGCACGGCTCCTGCCCCAAGGACCGCCGGGGAAAGCACCCCTTCCGAAATATGCATGGTTCACCTTCGATTTGTTTTACCGAGGAAGGAATTTGGGGAAAGGAGACGAAAACTTTCCGGAAAAAGTTTCACCCTCCCTTCCCCAAACCAGCCAGCGCGGAGCCCGGCCTTCCCTCTTCAAAAACGCTCGTCTTTACGAATCCCTGTTCCAGGCTTTCCCGAGTTCTCGAAACAGCGGAACGCCTGTTCCTCCCCTCCTGCGCAATCCCTGCAGGCAGGGTGAATCGGAGAGCATGCCGGCAGGCGTTCACCACACCCACTGCAGCACCCTCCCGCTTGTCTTTTTTTACTTCTTCACCGGGTCGACGAACTCGGCCCACAGCACGGCTCCAAGCTCGACATTCTTGGGCGTGCCGTCGTGATCAAGCTTCTCATCGGCGGTATTCAGCGCGGCGAAGCCCCACCAGCCCGCAAAAGGCACGGCATAGGTGAAGACGCCGTTGGCGTCGGCCTTCACGACCTGCGTCACCATATACTCGTTGGGCGCTTCGTACTTCTTATCCTTGTTGTACAGCTCGACTTCCACATCGGCGCCGGGCACGGGCTTGCCGTTCAACAGCACCTGCCCCTGAAACACATTGCCAGCATAATTGCCGAAGGGACGGGTCAGGGGAACGATTTCCGTCTTGAGCCCGGCGGGCTCATCCCAGCCTTCCTCTTCGCCGAACGCCGCCACATACGCCTTGGTGTAATGGACGATGTAGCAATCCTCGGCGGGCTCCCAGTACGGCTGCGGCTCCATGACGAACTGATAGACGCCGGGCCGCTTGATCGCATACTGCGCGGTCCAGCCGTCGTGATCCACGATTTTTTTGGCTTTGAGGCTGGGTTTCAGGTCTTCAGTCTTGCCATTGGCAATGACCTGCACCGCTTTCGGCTTGGCCAGCGGCATACCCTGCATTTCCATAGGATGGGTAAAGGACAGGTCCAGCGTGACGTCGGCGTCCTTCTTGTCCGTCACCGTGCCCGCAGAAGGGATGACCATGCCGAAGTGCGCAAGCGCAACGCCGGAAACGGACAGCATCATGATGCAACTCATCAGAAACGTTTTCCACATAACCGAATCTCCTTGTGTCGGGCCGACGGCAGCCAAAAGGGCACGCCTCACGCCGTAAAACCATGAGTAACACAATACAAAGAAAAGTAACAACAGAGAATCGATGATTTTCGTCCTATATTTGTTTCACTTTGAATTGTATAAGAATCCATGAGCCAATCTGGGCTCGAAAACATCGTCTCCAAGACACATGCGCACCATACGCAAAGCCATAGCACCCAATCCGCTCACGGAAACGGCTTCATGCCCATGCAGGCGCTCCCGCCGCCTTCGCTGCCCCGTTCCATGCCCTCGTACCCGCCGGAAAGAAAAAGAGAGGACCTTCCCAGATCCTCTCTTGATGGCAATGCCTTTTGAAGTGCCTACTCGGGCTTCTTGGAGGGCCGGATGGTCATCACGGGACACTTGGCGGACTTCACCACCTCATTGGCCACGGAGCCGAAGAACAGCCGATCCAACCCTTCGCGGGCGTGGGTTCCCATGACGATCATGTCGACGCCGAGTTCCTTGGCGATCTCCACAATCTTCTCGGCGGGACGCCCTTCATAGATGAGCCCGTTGACGTCCATGCCGGGGAACTGCTTCTCCACGAAAGCATCCATATCCCCCCGGGCACGAGACCAGATGCTTCGCATCCCCTTGGCGATGTCCTCCACGGGGACTTGCAGGTTCTCATAAGCCGAACGCGACGAGACGACATAAATAGCCGAGATCGAAGCCCCCGAAAGTTCCGAGAGCATCTTCGCATATTCCACGGCAGGGTTGACGCTGTCCTTCAGGTCGACTGCGCAAAGGATCTTCTTCAGTTCCATGAGACGCCTCCAGCGTAACGAGTTGGACAATACAGGATTGTCTTTACACTACCTCCTGTTGCGCCAAAGTCAAGCCGGACGGATTTTCTAACGCTTTTCCTTCGCAACGGCGGTTCCCCGGCCTTCCCGGGCCTTCCGGTTGAACAGGCGGAAGACCAAGACGAAAAAGACCGGGACAAAGAAAATCCCAAGAGCCGTTGCCGCGAACGTGCCGCCCATGACGCCGGTCCCGATGGCATTCTGGCTTCCCGAACCCGCCCCGGTACTTATCGCCAGCGGCAATACGCCGATGAGGAAGGCCAAAGAAGTCATGAGGATGGGCCGCAAGCGCAACCGGGCCGCTTCCATCGCGGCGTCCGCGAGGCTCGCGCCCTGCTGGAACAACTCCCGCGCGAACTCCACGATCAGAATGGCGTTCTTCGCCGCGAGCCCGATGGTCGCCAACAGGCCGATCTGGAAATACACATCGTTGGACAGCCCGCGCGCGCTGGTCGCGACCAAGGCACCCAGCACGCCGAGGGGCACGACCAAAATGACCGACAGCGGAATGCTCCAGCTCTCGTACAGCGCGGCGAGGCAGAGGAACACCACCAAGATGGACAAGGCATAGAGGAACGGCGCCTGCGAACCGGAAAGGCGCTCCTGAAAGGACATCCCGGTCCACTGGTATCCGATGCCTTCGGGAAGTTCCCCCATCAGCCGTTCCATCTCCAGCATGGCCGTACCCGAACTCATCCCGGCGGCGGCGCGGCCCTGTATCCGCACGGCGGACACGCCGTTGTAGCGTTCAAGCTGCATGGGGCCGTACGTCCAGCGGGCCTCGCCGATGGACGTGAACGGCACCATCTCGCCCTTGTCGTTGCGGAAGTACCATCTGTTGAAATCTTCGGGCTTCATGCGGAACGGCGCATCGGCCTGCACATACACCTTTTTGACGCGGCTGCGGTCCACGAAGTCATTGACGTACTTCCCGCCCCACGCCGCCGAAAGATCCGTGTTGATGGCGTCGAGGGGCAAGCCGAACGCCCCGGCCTTTTCCTGATCGATGTCAACTTCCAGCTGCGGGCTGTCGTCCTGCCCGAAAGTTCGGACGTTCCGCAGCAGGGGGCTGCGCCGCGCCAGCTCCATCAGCTGATCCCGCGCCGCGATGAGGGCTTCATGCCCAAGCCCCGCCTGATCCTGCAACTCGAAGTCAAAGCCGGTGGCGTTGCCGAGCGAGCGGATCGCCGGGGGCGCGGAGACGAATACACGGGCATTGATGATTGAGGAAAAAGCCTGATTCGCCCGGTCGATGATGGCCTGCGCGCGCCGCTCAGGATCTTTGCGCTCGCTCCAGTCGCGGAGGCGGATGTTCCCGCGCGCGGTGCTTTGCCCCTTGCCGCCCGATGCGCGCCCAAGGGTCAGCATCATGCCATGCACGTTTTCCTTTTCATTCTCAAGGAAATAGCGCTCCACCTGTTCCACGATCTTCAGGGTTTCCGTTTCCGTCGATCCCGGGCCGAGCTGGATTTCCACGGTCAGGATGCCCTGATCCTCGTTGGGCAGAAACGACGTGGGCATACGCCACAAGATCCAGCCCGCGCACACGAGCATGGCCAAATATATGACCATCATCCTGCCGCCGACCTTGATGATCCTGCCGACGGCCCCCCTGTAGGCCGTGGTCGCCCGGTCGAAACTCCGGTTGAACCAGCCGAAGAAGCCGTGCTGCGAGGCCATGTGGCCGGGCTTCAGAAAGGTGGAGCACAATACGGGCGTCAGCACCACCGCCACGACGACGGAAAGGATCATGGCCGACACGATGGTCAGCGAGAACTGGCGGTAGATGGCGCCGACGGTGCCGCCGAAAAAGGCCATCGGCACGAACACGGCGGACAGCACCGCCGCCACGCCGATGAGCGCGCCGGTGATCTGGCCCATCGTCTTGATGGTGGCCTCGCGCGGAGGCAGCCCGTCCTCTTCCATGACGCGGGCCACGTTTTCGACCACGACGATGGCATCGTCCACAAGCAGGCCGATTGCCAGCACCATGCCGAACATCGTCAGCGTATTGATGCTGAACCCGAACGCCGCCATGACGCCGAACGTGCCGAGCAGAACCACGGGAACCGCCAAGGAAGGGATGATCGTGGCCCGGAAGTTCTGGAGGAACAGGTAGATGACCGCGAACACCAGCACAATGGCCTCAAGCAGGGTCTTGACCACCTCGATGATGGAAATCTTGATGAACGGAACGGTATCGTAGGGCGACACCACTTCCACGCCGTGCGGGAAATAGGGGCGCATGTCCTCAATGAAGGCCGCCACCGCATTTGACGTGTTCAGGGCGTTGGCGTCCGAAGCCAGCTTGATGCCCACGCCCGCCGCGGGCTTGCCGTTGTAGCGGGCCGACGATGTGTAGCTTTCCTGCCCCAGTTCCACACGGGCCACGTCCCGGAGGCGTACGGCGGAGCCATCGGGATTGACGCGCAGCAGGATGCGCTCGAATTCCGGAACGGACGTGAGCTGTTTCTGCGCCTTGATGGTGACGTTCATCTGCTGCCCGTCCCGGATGGGCTTGCCGCCGACTTCCCCGAGCGAAACCTGTTTGTTCTGGGCCTTCACCGCATTGATCACGTCGGACGGCGTCAGGCTGTATGAGAGGAGCTTCGAGGGGTTGAGCCAGATTCGCATGGCATAGGGCGCGCCGAACAGGGACACTTCGCCCACGCCGTCCACACGGCTCAGGGGGTCAAGGATGGTGGAGCCCACAAAATCGCACAGGTCCGCCGCGCTCATGGAATCGTCGGACGACACGAACGCGTACATCTGAAGGAAGCTGTCCGCCACCTTGGTTACGGTGATGCCCTGCCGCGTCACTTCTTCCGGCAGGGACGAAGTGGCGAGCTGGAGCTTGTTCTGCACCTGCATCTGCGCCACGTCGGGATTGGTATCGGGATCGAAGGTGAGCCGGATGGAAACCTGCCCGGCGGCGTCGCTGGTGGAGTTGATATACAGCAGGCCGTCGATGCCGTTCAGTTTTTGTTCGATGACCTGCGCGACCGTGTCCTCAAGCGTCTGAGCCGAGGCCCCGGAATATTTAGCCGTGATGGTGACCACCGGAGGCGCGATGCGCGGATACTGCTCCACGGGCAGGCGGAATATCGAAATCCCCCCAGCCATCATGATCAGGATGGCGATAACCCACGCGAACACCGGGCGGTCTATAAAAAAACGTGCCATAAGTTCTCTATGAAGTTATATGGTTGCATACGGGACTTTTTCAAAAAAGAGGATAGGCGCTCTCAAAAGCCTTCTGGTGGCCTTCTCTTTTCCTCAAGGGAAGCTTTCATCCTCTGCTGGCCGAAAAAAGGCCGTTAAGGGAAACCACCGGGAAACGCCTGCCGACGGGAGGTTCCCCGTATCACCAGACTGTTATTGATTGTTCAAAAACCGTTGGCGGCGGGAAGATACGCGGAACGGGAGTCAAGTCACAGCCGACCCTCCAGAACCCCAGAGGCCCACGAATAGGACAACCAGCCCTTTCGCGGCCCCCTCCGACTTCCCCGCTATCCTTCGCCCCTGATCTTCACGCTCATGCCGGGACGGACGTTCTGCCCGCCTTCAACAATGACGCGGTCTCCGGGCTTCAAGCCGGAAAGCACCTGCCACGAATCGCCTACGGTACGGCCCACGTCGACAAGCCGGACGTCCACCTTGCCGCCGCCGTCCACAAGGAGCACGGAAGCCTGCCCCTTCGGATCGCGCCGCAGCGCCCGCTGCGGGACCAGCAAGGCGTTTTCGTCCACGCCCTCGGCGATGACCGCGCGCACGTACATGCCGGGCAACAAAATATGTTCGGGATTGGGGAACAGGGCGCGCAGGGACACCATGCCGGTGCTTTCGTCCACGCTGACGTCCGTGAACTGCAAGCGGCCCTCATGCGGATACATGGCGCCGTTTTCGAGTTTCAGGCGGACAGGCGCCTCCTCGGCGGCGGAACGCAATTCCCCATTGGTGAATTGAGCGCGCAGCCGCAGCAAATCCTGACTGGACTGGGTGATATCCACATACACCGGATCAAGCTGGCGCACGGAGGTCAGCGCCTGCGCCTGATTGGCGGTCACCAGCGCGCCGGGCGTGAACGCCGACTTGCCGATGCGCCCTGAAATGGGGGAACGGACTTTGGTGTATTCCAGATTGATGCGGGCGGTCTTCACGGCGGCGCGGTTCACCGCCACGTCCGCCTCGGCCTGCTTGAACGCGGCCTGCGCGTCGTCATACTCCTGCTTGCTCACCGCCTTGATCGCCAGCAGCTCACGGAAACGCTCCGCCTTCAGCCGCGCCGGGGTGACGTTGGCTTCGGCCTTCATGAGCGCGGCCTGCGCGCTGTCCAAGGCGGCCTCATACGTGGCGGGATCGATCTGATACAGGGCCTGCCCCGCCTTCACGTCGGCGCCCTCGGTAAACAGACGCTGCTGAAGGATGCCGCCGACCTGCGGCCTGACTTCCGCCACCTGAAACGACGCGATGCGCCCGGCAAGGGCCGTCGTGTAGACTTCCCGCCGGGGCTCCAGTTTGATTATCACGACTTCGCGCGGACCGGAGGAACCCGGGGCACCCTTGCCCCCTTCCTCACAGGCCAACAGCATCAAAGACAACAACATACACAGAACGGCCCTCGTCAGGGCTCTCGGGTAGCTCATAAAAAGGCTCCTCGGCATCCTGCCGATATACGGCACGGCAAGTTACGGGGTTCTCCAGGGTCCCGTTTTTCGTCGGGACGGGGGTAGTGTAGCAAGAGACGCAACAATGAAAAAGCCCACAATCCCGGGGGGTCCCGGAAAAATGCGGGGCTTTTTCCACCCCGGAGGCCCACGGGTCAGCGATTCCGGACCGTTGCGCCCTGTTTTCTTCCCGATCCGTGCCGCAAAAAAAGATGACGCGGAATCGCCCGCGCCATCTTTAGCTTACCTGTTTGTCTTTTTCATGAAATCGATCACGGCGTATCGAAAAAGACCGCCAGCTCGTCACGGCCCGACGCCACGCCAAGGGCCAGCATAAGCTTGAGCCGGGCCTTGGGCCCGCTGGTCTCGCCGCCGAGAATCCCTCCGGCCTCCAGCACGGTTTTGGCCCCGCCCTCGTAGCCGTACACATCGAGCACGCGCCCGGCTATGGTCCGGGTGGTGATGACCACCGGAATCCCTTTCTCCACGGCACGGCGGATGCCCGGCAATGCGGCGGGCGGCACGTTGCCCCGGCCGAAAGCCTCAAGCACGAGCCCTCTGACGTTCCGCTCCACCAGAAAATCGATCAGCAGCGAATCCGAGCCGCTCGCCAACTTGATCAAGTGTACGTCCTCCACCAGCTCCGGCGGACGGATGGATTGCCTGCCGAGCGTATTGCGGCGGAAGACCACGCGGTCGGGGTCCACATAGCCGAGCGGCCCCCAGAACGGCGAAACGAAAGTTTCCGTATTCGCGGAGTGGGATTTCACGACCTCGCGTGCGGCGTGGATTTCCTCGTTCATGACTACAAGCACGCCCTTGCCCCGGGCTTCGGAACTCGCCGCCGTGCGCACGGCGCACAACAGGTTCACCGGTCCGTCCGGGCTGATCTCCGCCGCCGATCGCATGGCTCCGGTCAGACAGACCGGCTTCTCGCTGTTGTGCACGAGATCCAGCAGATACGCGGTTTCCTCCAGCGTATCCGTGCCGTGCGTGATCACGACGCCCAGAATGTCCTCATGGCGGAGCAGTTCCTCCACCTTGTTGCCGAGTTCGAACATCCGTTTCGGCGTCATGTGCGGGCTTGGGATATTGGAAAATTCCATGACCTCAATGGGGCACGCCTCGCGCAGCCCCGGGACGGACAGACCAAAAACAACAGTTTCATAAGGCCATTC
>ERZ791577.1612-NODE-1612-length-11797-cov-6.340487_pt1 | contig 11797 bp, 10 predicted proteins | sample MGYA00509969_ERZ791577 | MGnify/ENA primary metagenome ERZ791577 (study PRJEB30046, sample SAMN00791917) | human gut metagenome | study: EMG produced TPA metagenomics assembly of the A metagenome-wide association study of gut microbiota in type 2... | reverse complement strand
GTGGAGTCTTCCGCTATCACTTGGCGGATGGAGCGTAGGGCTTCTTTTGTACAGGGATTGAATGACGTCTTAACAGAGGCAAAACCTGCTCTTAGTTATGATGAGGCAAAACAAGTGATCAATGATTACTTCATGAAGCTTCAACAAGAGAAACTGGAGATCAATAAGAAAGCCGGTGAGGAGTTCCTTTCTATCAATAAGCATAAGGCTGGTGTGGTAGAGTTGCCTAGCGGTTTGCAATACGAGGTGCTGAAGAATGGTACAGGCGCTAAACCTACGGCGAACGATAAGGTAAAATAAGTTGCGCAAATTGAAAATCGCATAAAAGAAGACATAGCTTGCAGGCTCTGGTAGAATGAAGTTACCACACACCATTCTGAAAGGAGACAGCAAACTATGTCCGAGAAAATTGTACAGAGGAAACGCTGACCTACTGCGATTTTCCCAGCGAGCATTGGACCCGCATCCGTACCAACAACGTGATCGAGCGGCTGAACCGTGAGATCTGCCGCCGCACCCGTGTGGTGGGGACATTCCCTGACGGGAACTCCGCCCTGATGCTGGTCTGCGCCCGACTTCGCCACGCGGCGGGCACCCAGTTGGGCTGCAAGAAATACATGAACATGAAGCATTTGGAGGCAGCTTTGGACGACGCCTCCATTGCCGGCTGACTTCATTCAGCCGGAGCCTGCAAACAATTTTGCGCATAAATCTTGACGGGACCGGCTAAACCTCACCTATACTCGTCTTCTACAGCAAAAAACGGTGCAGACCTTGAATTTCTGAACATACAGGTTCAAGTGTCTGCACCTTTTCAAATATTTACTTGTTCAGTGCTGCCATAATCTCTTCTTTATAAGGCATCGCCGGTGCTGTACCGAGCTTTTCGACCGACAGTCCGCCGGTTACATTGCCATATATAAGCGCAGCTTCAAAGCTCATTCCCGCCGCAAGCGCCGCAGTAAAGCCGCCGTTAAAGGCATCACCTGCTCCCGTTGTGTCAACAACATTTACCTGAATCGGCGCACCGGTAAACTCAGACTGTGCATTTTTGGCATAATAGCCCTTGTTTCCGAGCGTGATGACAACATTCTTAACTCCCTTGCCGAGAAGAACATCTGCCGCCTTTGAGGCGCTCTCATAACCGGTAACTGCAATGCCTGTTATGATTTCTGCTTCTGTTTCGTTGGGGGTGATGTAATCTATGCCGTTCAACACCTCATCAGGCAGCTTTCTTGCCGGTGCAGGATTAAAAACAGTCGTCACACCTGCCTGCTTTGCCATATCAAGCACCTTGTAGGTAGCCTCCGGATTTGTTTCAAGCTGGCAGAGAACCGTTCCCGCTGAGGCGACAGTTTCTTTAAGCGCCTGAACCTCCTCGGGCTTGAACTCTCCGCAGGCACCGATAATTACAATGATTTCGTTCTGTCCAGTAGCTTCGTTTACGATTATCAGTGCAGCGCCTGTGTCAGAATTTTTATCAACAATGATTTTTGAGGAATCGATTCCCTCTTTGTCATAGAAATTAAGTGCCAGCTTTCCGAAGTCGTCCTCACCGAGTCTGGTTACAAGTGTTACATCGCCTCCGGCTCGCTTTGCAGCTACCGCCTGGTTGGAGCCCTTTCCTCCCGGCCCGCTTTTGAAGGACACACCCATTACCGTTTCGCCCTCTGTGGGAAACTTAGGGGTTCTGCCGGTAAGGTCAGTTACATAGCTGCCAAACACTACTATCTTTTTGTTTTCCATTGCTTTTCTCCTTTTGCTGACACGCTGCAGCTATCACAATTATATCTGAATATCGAACATTTCGTAAAGGTCAAGTCTGTCAATGTGCAGAACAAGCTTGCCGTCTGAATACTCAAAGCCCATTTCCCTGCCGTCTGATACGCGGGTTATCTTTGCAGGCTTTTCCGTCCTTATGCAGATATTGAAGTCAAATACCGGCAGAACCTCATCTGCGTACTGCAGGTTGATTGCAGACAGATATTTGCCCTCTTCATCCTCCCACAGCTGATACTCAACCACATACGGCGTATCGTCTGAAGCGAAGCTCATCTCAGGCACATACTTCTTTACAAATGATGTGAATACCTTTCTTGGCTGTGTCAGGCTTGTGCTCTCAAAGGGTGCACATGCCCATATTATCTTGCCCTTGCCGACCTCTGCTTCCATCATTGCAGGGTAGTCTGTTGCGATTCCGGGTGGGTCTGAGTGCATGGATGCACTCTCATTGCGCGGGTCATTCGGGTCCGCTTCCACCTGAAGCTCGAGGTCTGCACACACCAGGAATGAGCTTGCCTGCAGTGAATACGGCAGCGTCAGCTTTGCAAGCACCTTGCCGTTCGTTGCTCCTTCAAGAATATACGCACTGTCGTACACTGTCAAAGGATATTTTCTGCTGTACTCACCAAACAGCGGTGCCACCTCATCCTCGGGGGCAATATAAGTGATTGTTTCGTCGGTACGTCCCGTTATCTTTCCGCCGAAAATCTCCTCAACCAGAGGCTGTGCGCTGTGACCGCTGATATACGCTATGCCGCCGTCTTCGACATAAGCCTTCAGCGCAGACATATTTTCCTTGCTCATATTGGGCGCATCGCTCACGATAAGCATTTTTGCTTTGCCCCACTGCTCAGGGTGGAAGCTGGTATACACGCTGTAGGGTATATGCGCTCTCTGCAGCGTTTCGCTGACATTGATGCTGCTGTCAAGATGCGGTATTGCCCTGCTAATGTTCTTGCTCTCAGAGATGTCCATAGGCGGCATCTCCTCGTCGTACTTGCCGTGCAGATTGAAGTATATGCCTATATCCGTGCAGGGCTTGCCCTTTGAGAAATACTTTTCAAACTTTGCCGCATCATCATATACATTCTTAAGGCGGCTGTACACCAGCGGTTCATATGTGCCGGTCATATCCACTGCGTCAACAAATATGTTGCTGCCGTGATTGATAAATGACAGCATTGCATGGAGCTTCATCATTACCTCGGATTTAATAGTGGTATGCTCGTCAAGAGACGGCTCGCACCTTGAGGTAGTATAGTTGAACGGCAGATTGGGCGTCATATTGTAGTACATTTTGCAGGCAAAGGTCTGCTGAGAAAAACCGCCATACAAATCGCCGGAAACTGCATCGCTTGCAATCGTGGCATTCTCGGTTACGCCCATCATCCAGCTTCCCGGCATGGTGGAGTTCTGCATTTCGACAACTGCGCCGGGATTGACCATCTTGACGGAATCGTAGATGTACTGCATATAGTCCTGCAGCCACTCCTCGCGCTTGCGCTGGAAAAGCTTCCAACGTTCGTCCTTCCAATTGACAATTCTCGGCATTTCTCCGCCGACTTCCTTTTCCCATCTTGCTCTGCAATTGTCGCAGTAGCATACTGTGGGCCAGAAGGTCATATCCGCAAAAAACGCCTCATAGGGACCTACATATTCAGTGAAATCTGCAATCTGGTCTCTGCAGAACTTTTTGTAGCCCTCGCTGTTCGGGCAGCAAAGGCCGAATCTTCTGCCCTTGTCGCGCGAATAGTGGCCGTCTATGTCTTTAATTCTCCACTCGGGATGGTGGTCATATGCCCAGTTGTTATAAATCATGCTGAAGTATACATCAACATCCATTCCGCCCTTGTGCATTTCATCGTACAGCCTTTTGAATGCATCTTCATTTCCGATGAGACCCGGGTGCATTTCGCCAACCTTTGTAGGCCAGTAGGAATAGCCGTAATGGGACTGAATGTACATCATTCCCGCCTCAGCACCTGTTGAGATAATGTCCTTAGCAAGAGCCTCCGGGTCAAACTGCTTAAGGAATTCGTCTCTCGTTACATTTACATGCATATCAAGAGAGTATTTCTTATATTTATCAGAATATCTGAATGCCATGATCGCGCTCCTTTATTTTATATCTGAATATCGAACATTTCGTAAGCACATACTTCTTTACAAATGATGGTGTGTCGTGGCTTCATTCTGCCAAAGCCTGTAAGCTATGTCTTTTTATGCTCTTTTCAATTTGCGCAAGTTTTTGAAAGAGCCTAATTGAACTCAATTAGGCTCTTTTCATTAATTCTTTTCTTCTTGCTTTTCTTTCAAAGAATCCGCTGATACGCTTGTTGTTCAGCGCAATACCCATTACGATTATGAGCATAACACCCAGCACAACATCCTGCATCTTGCTCGGGACACCCAGAGCAATCAATGCATTGAACATCATGGAAAGGGTGAACTGGCTTATGAATACACCAAGCGTCAGATTGCACCATTCCTGAATTGCAAATGCAATCAGCACGCCCATAAGAGGCTGGAATATCATTGAGATACTCCTCAGGGAAGAAACCGTGGTAATGCTGTTTGCATAAGAAATCTGCAGGATTGCGGTGATGCCGATAAAGATACCGGCAAGCACAAAGGTCATATACTTGGTATTCATTGCATTGACGCCAAGTGCGTTGGCGAGAAGCTCCTCATTACCTACCGCGCGAATGTGGCAGGCAATGCAGGTTTTATTGTATATGTAATAGAACAAGAGTGCGCTTGCTCCCAATATAATCAAACTATAGGGGAATTTGCCGATAATGCCGACATCAGCGGGAATTGTCTTGCTGACGCCGAGACCGATTTTCTGTGCAAGTATCTCGTAGATGAGCAGCAGGCCCAGAGATACAATGAGACAGGGAATCTTCAGCAGCTTGTACACAGTGCCGTTAATTACACCCAGCACAACGCCAACGGCTATGCAGCCGATGATGAGGCCGGGAATTCCCATTGTGTTTCCGAGAGAACCTCCTATCATTGCAGCAATTATCATAGCAGATGCGCAGCTGAGATCGAACATACCAATTGCGTTGGTAAAGCACATTGCATATCCCAGAGTTGTAGGGATAATGGCTTGAGACAGAACAATCTTCAGAGAATGGAAGCCGTAATTATCTATGCAGGCAGTCAGAATTAAAAAGATGACCACCGGTACGGCAAGTACGATAAATATATTGTTCTTTTTTTCCTTCATAACAGTAAACCTTTAACAACGATTATTGTCAGTAATAATGCAGCTGCTGCATTACTTTTCATAAGGGGAAAACGTGCGTCATTCATAACACATATAAAGCAAAAACGCAGAGATGGGTGACGGTTTTTTCAGTGCCGGGGGGAGAATAAACCTCCCCCCGGAATTTGTGTGGTGTTAAGTTCAGGCTAATTGAACGCAATTACTTTGCAAAGGGAACATATTCAACGCCGTTGGGTCCCTTTACGGGTGCTGCGAGGTCTGCATGTGCAGCATAAATGTCGGCGAGGTTGAATGCATTACCCCAAGCGATGATGTCTTCACCGGTTACATCGGGATTGTAGGTGATGAACAGGTTCTGCAGCTCTTCAAAGGTGTAAGTAGGAAGTGCTCCTTCGCAGAACTTGCTGTAATCCTTGAACTCTTCAGCGGAGCCGACTGCACCGAAGGAGATGGGAACATCCCATGCCTGTCCACCGAGGCGGCCGCCATTGAGGATTGCGTTCATCTCGAGCATACCGCAGGCAATCTGAACGGGGATGTAAATACCGCCCTGTGCGCAAATGATTCTATCCTTCTCGAAGCAGGTGTCGAGTCCGGTCAGGAAGTCAATAACGCTGATCTTGATGTGGTTGTCGGGGTCGTACTGCTCAAGCGCGGAGAGCGTGCCGTCGAGGATGTTCATGCCCATGGAGCAAGCGATGTAAACACCGTCGAGGTCGGGATTTGCAACGATGAAGCTTTCAACTGCCTGTGCTGCGTCAGCTGCCTGCTGGAGGTCTCTTGCCTCAGCAACAACTTGCATGCCGTACTCGTCAAGCGCCTTCTGCATGCCCTTTTCACGAAGTGCTGCGCAGGAGCTGCTCTTGTCCAAAGAGATGAGGCCGATCTTCTTCATGCCTGCTTCGCCCATTGCCTTAACTGCTGCATAGCCTGCGTTCATGTCGGACTGAACTGCGGTGCCGCAGAAGTAGGGAGATGCGTATACAACATCACGTACCTCGGGGTCGAGGATGTCGCGCCATGCAACTGCCCAGTAAACCTTGTTCTCTTCGCAAAGCTTTGCAACCTTGATGAGCATAGTGTCGTTGCAGGGGCAGATGGTGATCATATTGCAGCCTGCAGAGATAAGTTTCTCAACGCTGGAAATCATATGATCGGGGTCGGTCAGGTCGTCAGCTTCTGCAACTGCGGTGCCGCCGTTGGGGAAGTTGCCGCACAGGTAAACCATGTTCTCAAGGTAGGAATACTGTGCAGGGTTTGCGGTGTTTTCCATGGGGATGCCGAGCTTGAACTCGGGAAGTTTTGCTGCGGGATCTTTCCCCTCAGCGCCTTGCTGGCCGCATGCACAAAGTGCAAACACCATAACTGCCGCCAGCAAGAGGGCGATGACTTTCTTCATATTTTTTTCTCCTTTTTCTTTTCATTACTCTGCCGGTAATGAGAATTACAAAATTCACTTGATTACCTCTACGCTCTTTCTTTCAAATGTAAGCGCAATTACAATAAGGAATATAAATCCCTTGATAAGTTGCTGAGTCAGTGTCTCAACGCCCCACAGGGTCATACCATTTGCAAGTGCCGCCATCGTGATGCTGCCGATTACCGCACTTCTGAACTTAACGGACGAGCCGCCTGTGATCAGCACGCCGCCGAGCATCAGCGCCTGCAGCGCATTGAATTCCAAATTGCTTGCCGTGCCGATATTAGCAGCACCGGAGCGGATGAGGAAGAAGAATGCAACAAGACCGGAGGCCAAACCCGTGAACACATAGCTTCCGTACTGAACGAGCTTTACTCTTACGCCGGACTGTCTGCAGACTTCCAGCCTTGAGCCTATTGCGCGGCAATGCTTGCCGAACATGGTGTACTTAAACAGTATGAAGCTAATAATACCGAATACCAGCGCAACTGTGATTTTAAGCTGCTGAGAATCGAGCATCATCATCTTGATGGGTATGGACTGAACACCCGACTGGAGCAGCAATTCAACAAAGCCCTTCAGGATGAAGGACATTGCTATTGTAGCAATAAACGAGTCAATTCTAAACTCCGTAACAATCAAGCCGTTCAGCAGGCCGCACAGCAGTCCGACCAGCAGCGCAACCGGCAGGACCAAATTGCCGCTTATAGATGATGCGTGTGCCGCAAGTGCCGCCGCAAGTGCCACAACGCCGCCCAGGGACATATCGTTTTTGCCCTGCGCCATAACAAAAATCAATGCGTATGTAACAATCAGAAGGCTGAAAGCCTCGTTGAACAGCGTGTTGAAGTTTGTCTTTGTAAATACTTTTCCGCCGCTGACCGCATTGAAGAATACCAACACTAATATGAGGCCTAATACGGGAATAATGTCAGACAGGTGCGCCTTGATCCAGCTTTTTGCCCCGCCGTTTTCATGCTTTTTTATATCCGTTTTCATTAGAAAGCACCTATCACCTATATCATGTAATTAATAATATCTCTGTCGGACAACTCTTTGCTTCTCTGAAACTCTTTTGTGATTTTGCCGTCCTTCATGATAAGCAGTCTGTCGCTCATACCTATCAGCTCAGGCAGCTCCTCGGAAATCAGTATTATGGTCCTGCCGTCCGCTTTCATTTTTTCCATGATGCGGTAAATCTCCGCTTTAACGCCGATGTCTATGCCTCTGGTGGGACAGTCCATTATCAGAACGGAGGCATCGAAGCCCACCCATTTCGCAATAACGACCTTCTGCTTATTGCCGCCGGACAGATGCATACAAAGCTGTTCCATTCCGCTGGTTTTGATTTCGAGCGTATTTATGTAGGAATTCGTAAACTCCTTCTCTCTCTTATCCGTGATGAATATGCCCTTCTGCAGCTTACTCAGGGACGGAAGGCAGATGTTATCACGAATGCTTGCTGCTGTGAGAATTGCTTCTTTGTCGCGATCCTTGGAAATGTAGCCGATGCCCAGCTTCATTGCATCAGTCGGATTTTTGAACTCAACGCCGCCATGATACCTGGTAACGCCGATCGTACGCGGTTCAAGACCGAATATCAGCTTGCCCAACTCGTGCATACCGCACTCGTTCAGGCCGCCTATGCCGAGTATCTCGCCCTTATACGCATCGAACGAGACATCGGTAACAATTCCCTGCGTAATATGCTCAACCGAGAGGACAACCTCGTCCTCGTGGCTCGGCTTGAAATCCTCGCGATAGTAGGCTCCGACCATTTCTCTGCCAACCATCAGCTGCTTGATCAGATCGGCATTGAATTTCTCCTTCGGCACCTCGTCAATGTAAATGCCGTCTCTGAAAACCGTCAGATAGTCGCATTTTTCCATAAGCTCATCTATGTCATGTGAGATGAAGATTACGGACTTGCCTTCTGACTTCATCTTTTCCATCAAGCCGTAGAGAATATCGCGGCCGTTCTTGGAAAGTGCGCTGGTCGTCTCATCTATTATCAGAACCTTTGGGTCTGAATACATTGCTCTTGCTATCTCTACAAGCTTTCTGTCCTCAAAGGAAAGTCTGCCGCAGGTCATTCTGGCGTCAATGTGCTGCATCTGAAGCTCATCAAGAATCTTCTGTGCGGCATTCGCCATTTTTTTCGTATCCAGCCTGATGCCGTTATGAAACTGCTTTTCTTTTCCGATGAATATGTTTTCCGCAACGGTTGTGCTCGCAAAGGTCCCCTGCTCCTGAACAATCATGCAAACGCCCTTAGCTGCTGCGTCAATCATATTCTTAGGGCAATACGGCTCACCATCCAGGAAGAGTTCACCTGAATCATAGGGATAAATGCCCGAAACGATTGAACACATCGTGCTCTTGCCTGAGCCGTTCTCGCCCATCAGGCCGTGGATTTCGCCGGGCCTCAGGCAAAAGTGAACATCATTCAATGCCACAGTAGGCGGGAAAGTCTTAATTATGTTTTTAGCTTCAAGAAGAAAACGGTTACTCATCAGTTATCACCATCAACAAATTATTCGTTGAGAAGCTTTATGCCCGAGCTTGTGCCGAGTCTGTCTGCACCGGCCTCAAGGAATGCAAAAAGGTCTGCCTTGGTCTTCATACCGCCTGCTGCCTTTACTTTTACATAAGGTGCAACATTGGCCTTCAAAAGCTTTACATCCTCCAGCGTTGCGCCACCGGTGCCAAATCCGGTTGAGGTCTTAATATAGTCGGCCTTTGCATCCGAAACGCACTTGCAAAGTGCGATTTTTTCCTCGTCAGTCAGATAGCAGGTCTCAATGATAACCTTCAGAATCTTGTCCCCGCACGCCGCTTTGACGGCCTTGATCTCTTCGGTAACAGCATCAAACTTATGCTCCTTTGCCCAGCCGATGTTGATTACCATATCGATTTCATTTGCGCCGTCTTCAATTGCCTGCTTTGCCTCTGCAACCTTGATTGAAGTGGTGGAATATCCGAGGGGAAAGCCAATTACGGTGCATATATTGACATCCTTATATTTGTTGTGAATGTAATTTACAAAGCTTGCCGGAATGCATATAGATGCAGTGCCGTATTTCAGCGCCTCCTCTGCAATGGCTTCAATCTGCTCTGTTGTGCTAAACGCCTTGAGGAGCGTATGGTCAATGTGTCCGTATACTTCTTCTTTCTTCAATGTTATATATCCTTTCAGCTTTTGTGAAAATATTTATTTATCACAAGTTTTGTTCATCCTGTAACATATGTTAACATAAAGAAAAATTTGAGTCAATATTTCAAAACTTTTTTGTGAATAGTTCATAATATCCATCTCTTTGTTTGTATAAAACCAACACTTTTTTAACATCCGCTCTTTTTAGCTGTTAATCGGCAGCGATTGTTAACACATTTTGTTGACATGTTAACATTTTGCTTTGCTGTATAACAAAAGTCATTTATCTGATTGCCAATACGCACATTTTCTCAGAATAATGCGAAATTCGGCGCATTTCAGATGAAATATCCGGCTTATAATCGTATTACCGCGCCTCTGTATCCCAGCAAATCTGCAAATTTTGTTAAAACCAAGGTGCATTTCCCCTTTGTTGCTATTGAATTTTCTCTGTCGCTGTGATAAATTTGTTATAAATTAAAAATATTACGAGCATTTTGTTAAATACCGTTCAGAAAAGGAGAAGGCTTATATGAAGAACAAGCCCGAGCGTATCAGCTGTATTCTCTCCATCCTGGCAAACAGAGTAGGTGAATCCATAAGCGCGCTTGCCTCGGAAATCGGAGTCTCGGATATGACCATACGCCGAGACTTGCACGAGCTGTCCGCGCAGGGATATACCACCGTTATCAATGGCGTTGCAATTCTGAATGATAACCAGGATGGCTCGAAGATAAAGAAGGACTATTTCATTCACGACGAGAGACAGAGCATGTCCGGCAGCAAGGAGGCAATCGGTCTGGAGGCCTGCAAGCTCATTGAGCCGAATGATATCGTTCTGATAGATACGGGTTCCACCACAGAGTGTATGCTCAAGCACTTAAATCTGGACTTTCCCATCACGGTAGTGGGCTACACTCTGAACACTATGGTTGCCTGCCAGAACAGAAGCAACATCTCTCTCATTTGCGGCGGCGGATTTTACCACAGGAACACCGAGCTTTTCGATTCTCCCGAAGGAGTCGCGCTTATATCCAGACTGAATATCAACAAGTGCTTTATGGCAGCAGCTGGAGTAACTTCAAAAGGAAACCTTTCATGCATCGAGCCGTATGAATTTATGTACAAGAAGGCGGCTATCAACTCATCATCCACAAGAATTCTACTGGTCGACTCATCGAAGTTCGGCAAAATGCGTCCCTGCATGTTCTCAAATCTTTCAGATTTCGACATGGTAATTACAGACAGCGATATAGGCGGAAACTGGATTAGCCTCTTTGAGCAAAGCAATCTGAAGTACATAATCGTCTGATGCGTGCTATTATCTGTTTTGCGCATCCTTAGCACCGCTTCATCTATTACAACAAGAATTCAACAGGCTCAGAGTCGGAATTTCGACTCTGAGCCTGCTATATCTTTGACCCGCAGGTGTTGGGTGTTCAAATTCTCTCGGGGTGGCATTTGCGCCTGTCAGGTCTTGCTTTCGGTCTTGGCGGTGTCCGTCCCGGCAAGAAGCTCGTCCGGTAATGTCATAAGCCCCTATCCACTCAAAGCCTTTGTCGTCTCCCAGAGAAAAGGCTAGGGACTGTCCGGGCGGCGAAGGGAGCTTTTCTCATGGATAAGCACCCTCGTTGTCGGACTGTCTTTCAGCTCGGCAATAAACAGCAGACTGCGGATTACCGCCGCCTGTTCGACAGCAACATCACCGTCAAGGGCATGAACCCCGCCTTCGTCGGCCCGTACCTGTTCAAGGCTGTCGAGGAGAACCACATGTACAAGGTGCCGCATATGCACACCCACGAGCAGATCCGCGCACGCCACAGACGCATCGAGTCCGACCTCGAGCGCGAGGAAGCGCTGCACGAGAAATACGCCCCGCTGCAGAAATACTGATCCGATTCCTTTCTTTTCGCAGCACCCCAAAAGCCCCGCCGGTTTTCCGGCGGGGCTTTCGCGATTTCTATCCGATTTCTACCCCTGCTCACAGCTCCTGCAGCATGAGGGAAAACGCCTCCCGGAACGTGAGCCGGCTGCGCACGGTGAGCTGCACATCCGGCGCGCCGTCCACCGTGACGGCGTAGAGCGTCTGCGGCGGCAGATTCGTAAAGATGCACGACCGGTGCCTTGCGTCGAGCGTTGCGACCATGGTATTTTCGCGCGTCTCGCGCACCTGCCAGTAATTCAAGAGAGGAGTTCGAGGAGGCCTTGG
>ERZ791577.1609-NODE-1609-length-11820-cov-2.876073_pt1 | contig 11820 bp, 9 predicted proteins | sample MGYA00509969_ERZ791577 | MGnify/ENA primary metagenome ERZ791577 (study PRJEB30046, sample SAMN00791917) | human gut metagenome | study: EMG produced TPA metagenomics assembly of the A metagenome-wide association study of gut microbiota in type 2... | reverse complement strand
TCGGACTCGTCCAGATTCTTGAGGATGCCCTGCTTTTTCAGCTCCTTGGCGCCGATGGTGGCCAGGTCCATCATGCAGCGGGGCTTGTTCTCCCGGCCCAGATCCGCGCGCATGGCCATGTAGCGGTCAAAGGCTTCCTGCACCACGGCGTCGTCGATCTGCACATCGTCCAGAATGGTGCCGAACGTGGTGTGGCGGCAGTGGTCGGACCAGTAGGTGTCCACCACCCGGATCTCCGTCAGGGTGGGGTCCCGGCGCTCCGTGTCCCGGAAGTATGCCTGGAGGAACGACAGGTCCTCCAGGTCCATGGCGAGACCCAGCCGCGCCAGCAGGGTATCCAGGCCCGCCCGGTCCAGGGCAGTGAAGCCCGTGACCGTTTCCACGTCTGCCGGGACGGCGGTCTCTGCCGCCAGCCGCTCCGGCAGGTCCAAAGACGCCTCCCGGCACTCCACGGGGTTGAGGACATACCGCTTCACCGCGTCCACATCCGCCGCCGTCAGGGGACCGAAGAGCAGATAGATCCTGGCGGTGCGGACCGTGGGCCGCTCCTCCTGAGTCATCAGCTGAATACACTGGGCGGCGGAGTCCGCCCGCTGGTCGAACTGTCCCGGCAGGGGCTCCACGCCGAAGGCGATGCAGTCCCCGGCGGGCAGGGCTGCGGCAGTATCGTCCACCTGAGGCTCAGAGAACACTGTCCCCACCGCCCGGCGGAAGGCGGCCTCGTCCAGGCCCTCCACGTCATAGCGGTTCAGCAGGCGCAGGTCCTCCAAGGCGGAGACGCCCACCACGGTCTGCAGCTCGTGCAGCAGGCCCCGGGCCTCCTGCCGGAGCCCCGGCTTCTTTTCCACATAGATCCGTCTTACCATCGTATGACCTCCCGGCGCCGGTTGGGCGCTCATCAAAATATGCGTTTCAGTCCGCCAGAGCCGCCAGAGCCCGCTGGCCGATGTCATGGCGCAGGTATTTGCCGTCAAAGTCCACCGCCCTGGCGGCGGCGTAGGCGTCGTGCAAAGCCTGCCGCAAAGTGGGACCGGTGGCGGTGACGCCCAGTACCCGGCCGCCGCTGGTGACCAGCTGCCCATTCTCGTCCAGTCTGTCCCCGGCGTGGTAGATGGTCACGTTTCCCGGTGCCGACGCGGGCAGAGAGATGGGCTTACCCTTTTCGTAGTGCCCTGGATACCCGCCGGAGGCCAAGATCACACAGGCGGCGGAGGCGTGCCGCCATTCCACGGTGAGCGATCCCAGGGTCTCGCTTTCCACCGCCTGCATGACCGTCAGCAGGTCTGTTTTCAGCAGGGGCAGCACCACCTGGGTCTCCGGGTCCCCGAAGCGGCAGTTGTACTCGATGACCTTGGGCCCGTCCGGGGTCAGCATCAAACCGAAGTACAGGCAGCCCTTGAAGGGGCAGCTTTCCGCCCGCATGGCGGCCAGAGTGGGCAGGAAGATGGTGTCCATGCACACTCGGGCGATGTCCTCGGTGTAGCAGGGGTTGGGAGCCACGGTGCCCATGCCGCCGGTGTTGGGGCCAGTATCTCCGTCCCCCACCCGCTTGTGGTCCATGGAGGACACCATGGGGGCGATGGCGGTGCCGTCGGTGAAAGCCAGGACGCTGACCTCCGGGCCAGTCAAAAACTCCTCGATCACCACCCGGCTGCCGGAGTCCCCGAAGGCCCGGTCCTCCATCATGGTCCTGACGGCATCCTCTGCCTCTTCATAGGACCGGGAGATCAGCACGCCCTTGCCCAGGGCCAGACCGTCCGCCTTGATGACGATGGGGAAGGAGGCGGTTTTCAAATAGGCGAGCGCCGCAGCGGGCGTATCGAACACCTCATATCGGGCGGTGGGGATGTGATATTTTTTCATCAGGTCCTTGGCAAAGACCTTGCTGGACTCGATCCGGGCGGCTCTGGCGTCCGGCCCGAAGCAGGGGATGCCCGCGGCGTGGAGGGCGTCCACACACCCCAGAGCCAGAGGATCGTCCGGCGCCACCACCGCGAACCCCACGGCGTGGGAGACGGCGAAGTCCACGATGGCGCCGATTTCCGTGGCGCCGATCTCCGGCACACAAACGGCGTCAGCGGCGATGCCGCCGTTGCCCGGCAGGGCGTAAATCGTCTCCACCACCGGATTTTCTTTCAGTTTTTTGATGATGGCGTGCTCCCGGCCGCCGCCGCCTACTACGAGAAGATCCATCGAATCGTCCTCCTTGCTTCGTGTATAAAACAGTGTGAAGAGAGACCGGGGAAAACCGGACAGGCTTTCCCGGTTGATTTGCCATCGCAAATCAGAAAAGGAAACTTCATTGCCCCTATCCGGGCCCAGACTCGGCGGACCCGGCGGCAGGATGCCGGGCAGGCCCGCTTCTCTTCAAAGACGCTCAGTGGTGGAACAGCCGCATCCCTGTAAACGCTATCACCATGCCGTATTTGTTGGCTGTTTCAATGACATGGTCATCCCGGATGGAACCGCCGGGCTCAACGATGTACTGGACGCCGGATTTTCTCGCCCGCTCCACATTATCGCCGAAGGGGAAGAAGGCGTCGGAGCCGCATGTGACGCCGGTGAGGGCTGCGATCCAGGTTTTTTTCTCCTCCGCCGTCAGAGGATCGGGGCGCACGGCGAAGGTCTTCTGCCAGATGCCCTCCGCCAGCACGTCCTCATACTCGTCGGAGAGATATACATCGATGGCGTTATCCCGGTCCGGGCGGCGAATGTTCTCCACGAATTGCAGGCCCAGCACCTTGGGATGGTGGCGGAGCCACCAGGTGTCCGCCTTGGTGCCCGCCAGGCGGGTGCAGTGGATGCGGCTCTGCTGGCCCGCTCCCACGCCGATGGCCTGTCCGTCCTTCACGTAGCAGACGGAGTTGGACTGGGTGTATTTCAGGGTGATGAGGGCCACGATCATGTCCCGCTTGGCCGCTTCCGGCAGGTCCTTGTTCTCCGTGACAAGGTTGGTGAGGAGCGCCTCATTGATCTCAAAGCTGTTCCGCCCCTGTTGGAAGGTGACGCCGAACGCATCCTTGTACTCCTGGGGGGCGGGGACGTAGTCCGGGTCGATCTGCACGACGTTGTAATTGCCCTTCTTCTTGGTTTTCAATATCTCCAGGGCTTCGTCGGTGTAGCCGGGGGCGATGATGCCGTCGGACACCTCATATTTCAGATACCGGGCAGTGGCGGCGTCGCACACATCGGAGAGGGCCGCCCAGTCCCCGTAGGAGCACAGCCGGTCCGCACCCCGGGCCCGGATGTAGGCACAGGCGATGGGGGAGAGGTCTGCGCCCTCCTCCACAAAGTACATCTGCCGCTCCACATCCCTGAGGGGGTTGCCCACGGCGGCCCCGGCGGGGGACACGTGCTTGAAGGACGCGGCGGCGGGCAGGCCGGTGGCTTCTTTCAACTCCCGCACCAGCTGCCAGGCGTTCAGCGCGTCCAGAAAGTTGATGTATCCCGGCTTGCCGTTCAGCACCGTGAGGGGCAGGTCGGACCCGTCCCGCATGAAGATGCGGGCGGGCTTCTGGTTGGGATTGCAGCCGTATTTCAGTTCCAGTTCGTTCATGCCTGGGTCTCCTTTCCGGAATACTTGTTGACGATGCGCTGCTGGAAGTTCCGGGTCTCCAGGTCTGTGAAGCGGACGAAGAGGGAGATCCTGTTGGCCTCGTCCAGAGCGTCCCAAACGGCGCTGGCGAGGCTGTCAATGTCCCCTTCCACGGCCACCTGCTCCGGCTCTCCGGTAAAGGAGGGCAGGGGATCGCCGTCTCCGGCGTAGGTGTGGAGGAAGTGGCCGGTCCCCGGCTGGCCGGGATACTCGAAGGTCTGCCGCAGGCAGCGTCTGCCGGTCCCGTCGGCGGCTTTCAGGATGGACAGCTTGTAACTGCCGTTGGGCCCCAGCAGCCCGGAAATCCGCGGGGTCCAGTTGGGACCGTCCGGCTCGAATTCCCGCGTGCGGAGGGCCTGCTCCATGGGAAGGCCCTGCTTTAAAAACTCCAGGATGGTGTCCGTCTGGTCCCCGTTGGTGACGATGAGTCCCCGGCCCATCTGCCGTACCGGGTGGTAGATGATGAGGCTGGGGTCCTCCATCCTGGCGGGGTCCGCCGCCTGGGTACGGATGCCGTCCGGCTCCTCCGCGAAGACGCGGTTGCGGCTGTTGGCGCTGCGGCCCATGATGAAATAGACGGCTACGGACGACTTGCCGTCCGGCGTCATGCCCAGCACGATCCCACGGCCGGGATAGGGATTGCCCCGCAGCAGGGCACATAAATCCTGTTTCACAGATGCTCCTCCTTTTCCGTGGCGATGTGGGCGGCCAGCTGTTCTGCGGCCTGGGGCAGCAGCACCCACTCCGCCTGTTCCATGACCCGGCGCTGCAAGGTTTCCGGCGTGTCGCCGGGCAGAATGTCCACCGCTTTCTGCAGCAGGATGCGCCCCCCGTCCGGGATCTCGTTCACCAGATGGACGGTAGCGCCGGTGACCCTGACGCCACGGCGGAGGGCTGCCTCATGGACCTTCAGCCCGTAATACCCCTTCCCACAGAAGGCGGGGATCAGGGAGGGATGGACGTTGACGATCCGGTCCGGCCAGCGACGGACGAAGTCCGCGGACAGGATGGACAGGAACCCGGCCAGCACGACCAGATCCACCCGGTACTGCGTCAGCGCCTCCATCAGCGCCGCCTCAAACGGCTCCTGCCCCAGCTGCTTCCGGGACAGGGGAATGGCAGGCACGCCGCGGCGCTTTGCCCGCTCCAGAGCGTAGGCTTCGGGATTGCTGGAGAGGACTAGCACGATCTCCCCGTGGGGCAGGGCGCCTGCTTCCTGAGCGTTCAGCAGCGCCTCCAGGTTGGTGCCGCCGCCGGAGACCAGCACAGCGATACGGGCCTTGTTCAGCATAGGATCACCCGTTCCTCTCCGGAGATCACCTCACCTATCACATAGCCGGGGCAGCCGTGCTGGGCCAGGGCGGAGAGGGCCTGGTCCGCCGTGTCCCGGGAGACGATCACCGCCATGCCGACCCCCATGTTGAAGGTGTTGAACATGTCCCGCTCCGGGATGTGGCCGGTCTCCCGGAGCATTTTGAAGATGGGTGGCGTCCGGACGGCAGCCTTCTCAATTTTCACCGTCATCCCATCCGGCAGGCACCGGGGGATGTTCTCATAAAAGCCCCCGCCGGTGATGTGGCTGATGCCGTGGACCTCTGCCGCGTCGATGGCGGCCAGCACCGGCTTCACATAGATGCGGGTGGGGGTCAGCAGGGCCTCGCCCAGGCTCTCCCCCAGATCTTCACAGTAGACCGTCAGATTGGCATGCTCCACGTGAAAGACCTTCCGCACCAGGGAGAATCCGTTGGAGTGGAGGCCGGAGGAGGGCAGGGCCAGCACCACGTCCCCGGAGCGGACCCGGTCCGGGTCGATGATATCGCCCTTGTCCACGATGCCCACGGAAAAGCCCGCCAGGTCGTAGTCCTCCGGCGCCATGATGCCGGGGTGCTCGGCGGTCTCACCGCCGATGAGGGCGCAGCCCGCCTGGACGCAGCCCTCTGCCACGCCGGAGACAATGGCGGCCACCTTCTCCGGCACATTCTTGCCGATGGCGATGTAGTCCAGAAAGAACAGGGGCTTTGCCCCGCAGCAGATGATGTCGTTGACGCACATGGCCACGCAGTCCACGCCCACGGTGTCGTGCCGGTCCAGCAGCTGGGCGATGCGGATTTTGGTGCCCACCCCATCAGTGCCGGACACCAGCACCGGCTCACGTATGCCGGTCAGGTCCGGGGCGAACAACCCGCCAAAGCCCCCAATGCCGGACACTACCCCGGGGATCCTGGTCCGGGCCACGTGGGGGGCCATCAGCTTCACACCGGCGTAGCCTGCGGTGATGTCCACGCCGGACTTCCGGTAGCTCTCCGAACAACTCTCCATATCAGGTCCTCTCCCTCTCACTGATCTTGCACTCGAATCGGTCTTTGCCGCCGTCCTGGGGCACGGCGGTGGGGTAGCCCCCGCCGAAGCAGGCGGTGCAGAAGCCGCACTGGGTATTGTCCGCCAGCTTCACCACGTCCTGCAGGCTCAGATACCCCAGGGAATCCACACCGATGATCTTTGCGATCTCCTCCACCGAGTGGTTGTTGGCGATGAGCTTGCTGGGGTCATCGATGTCCGTACCGTAGTAGCAGGCGGCCACAAAGGGCGGCGCGCTGACCCGCATGTGGATCTCCTTCGCCCCGGCTTTCCGCAGCAGGTCGATGGTCCGGCGGCAGGTGGTGCCCCGGACGATGGAGTCGTCGATCAGCACCACCCGCTTGCCCTCCACCACGGAGCGGATGGGGTTCAGCTTGATATTGACCTCGTTTTCCCGCATGGCCTGAGTGGGGGAGATGAAGGTGCGGCCGATGTACTTGTTCTTGATGAACCCCATGCCGTAGGGGATACCGCTCTGCCGGGCGTAGCCCAGGGCGGCGTCCAGGCCGGAGTCCGGCACGCCGATGACGATGTCCGCCTGGACCGGGTGCTCCAGGGCCAGGAAGGCCCCGGCCCGCTGCCGTGCCACGTGGACGCTGGACCCGTCGATGACGGAGTCCGGCCGGGCGAAGTAGATGAACTCGAACACGCAGAGCCGCTTGGGGGCCTTGCCGCAGTGGCGGGTGTCGGACTTGACGCCGGACTTGTCCGCCACCACGATCTCCCCGGGCAGGATGTCCCGCTCGAACCGGGCGCCGATGGCGTCCAGGGCGCAGGACTCGGAGGCGAACACCACGCCCCCGTCCCGCAGTCGGCCCATGCACAGCGGCCGGAAGCCGTGGGGGTCCCGGACGGCGATGAGCTTGGTGGGGGAGGAGATCACCAGGGAGTAGGCCCCCTCGATCCGGTCCATGGCGGCGGAGACCGCCTCCTCGATGGAGGGGGCGCGCAAACGCTCCTGGACGATGATGTAGGCGATGACCTCGGAGTCCGTGGTGGTCTGGAAGATGGAGCCCTGGCTCTCCAGCTCCTGGCGCAATGCGTGGGAGTTGGTGAGGTTGCCGTTGTGGGCCAGGGCCATGCGGCCCTTGTAGTGGTTCACCAGGATGGGCTGGACGTTCCGCTTGTTGTCGGACCCGGTGGTGCCGTAGCGCACGTGGCCTACGGCGATGGTGCCCGTGCCCAGGGAGCGGAGCCGCTCCGCCGGAAACACCTCGTTCACCAGCCCCACATCCCGGTACGCGGTGAACACGCCATCATCGTTCACCGCGATGCCGGCGCTCTCTTGGCCCCGGTGCTGGAGGGCGTACAGGGCGTAATAGGCCAGGGGGGCCACATCCGTCGTCTCCGGCGCGTACACGCCGAACACGCCGCACTCCTCTTGGATGTGGCGGGCCGGGAGCACGGCGCTCAGCTCAGTCGGCATCATGGGCAAGCAGTCTCTGCATGACCTCGGCATAGGCGCCCTCCACGCCGCCCAGGTCCCGGCGGAAGCGGTCCTTGTCCAGCTTCTCATGGGTCTTTTCGTCCCAGAGGCGGCAGGTGTCGGGGCTGATCTCGTCCGCCAGAACGATCGTGCCGTCGGTCAGTCTGCCGAACTCCAGCTTGAAGTCCACCAGCGTGACGCCGCACTCTGCCCAGAAGGCCTTGAGAATGTCGTTGACGGCAAAGGCGTACTTCTTGATGGTCTCGATCTCCTCCGCTGTGGCCAGCTTCAGCGCCAGGGCGTGATAGCTGTTCAGCAGGGGATCTCCCAGTTCGTCGTTCTTGTAGGAGAACTCGATGGTGGGAGCGTCGAATACGATGCCCTCCTCCACACCGTACCGCTTGGCGAAGGACCCGGCAGAGAGGTTGCGGATGATAACCTCCAGCGGCACGATGGAGACCTTCTTCACCAGGGTCTCCCGCTCACTCAGCTCCTGAACGAAGTGGGTGGGAATGCCGGCCTTTTCGATCCGCCGCATCAGATGGTTGGTCATCTGGTTGTTGATGACGCCCTTGCCCGCAATGGTGCCCTTCTTCAGGCCGTTGAAGGCGGTGGCGTCGTCCTTGTAGTCCACGATGTAAAGTTCCGGGTCGTCGGTGCGGAAGACCTTCTTGGCCTTTCCCTCATAGAGCTGTTCCAGCTTCTGCATGGTGCGTTCGTCCTTTCTTTCTGTTGAGAGATTAGATATTTGAATAGGCAATTGATAAACCATTAGAAAAACGGAAGGGAAAGAGAAAATAGAAATGAGAAATCAGAAATCCGGCCGCGGGATGGCGCGGATACGGAACTTTGAGCCGTCCGGTCAGGACGGACTCCAGACTTTCCGATTCCTCATTTCCGATTTCTCACGATTTCAGGAGTTCCTCCTGGAGCTTGGCGTCCTTCTCGGCGATCTGCTCCGCCATCTTCCGCCGCTCCGCTTCCAGGCGCCGGGTCAGGGCCTCGTCCTCCACCGCCAGGATCTGGGCGGCCAGCACAGCAGCATTTTTCGCGCCGTTCAGTGCTACCGTAGCCACCGGGATGCCGCCGGGCATCTGGACTGTGGCCAGCAGGGCATCCAGTCCATCCAGGACGCCCCCCTTCATGGGAATGCCGATGACAGGCAGGGTGGTGTTGGCGGCAAAGGCCCCCGCCAGATGGGCAGCCATGCCGGCGGCGCAGATGACCACGCCGAATCCCCGCTCCCGGGCGGACTTGGCGAACTCAGCCGCCTGGGTCGGCGTCCGGTGGGCGCTGAGGATATGGGCCTCATAGGGGATGTCCAGGGCGTCCAGCTGGGTACAGGCCCCTTTGACCACGGGCCAGTCACTGTCGCTGCCCATGATGACGGCAACTTTTTTCATCGCAAGCGCTCCTTTCTGCGGCTCAGAGTTTTTTCCGCATGACGGTGTGGCGGAAGATGCCGTCCACAAAATACTCGCTGGAGCAGAACACGGGGCGTCCGTCGATGTCATAGTCCACCTCTTCCATGTTCAGCAGCGGCGTGCCCATGGGCACCTGGAAGATCTCCGCCAGGGCGGCATCCGCCGCGGCGGGCCGCACGTCTGTCAGATCCAGATAGGGATAGATGCCGCAGAACCGCTGGAGGAAGTGGAAGATGGGGAGCTTGAAGTCCTGGATGGTGTAATCCCCCTTGGCCAGGGCCTTTTCCACCACGTCCTCGCAGTAGATGGCGGGCCGGCCATCCGCGGTGCACAGCCGGGCGATGCGGATGATGGGGGTGTCCTCCGGAATGCGGAGCTGAGCGGCCACCTGGGCATCGGCAGTCCCATCGGAAACCCGGACAAAGGCCACCGCCGGCTCATGTCCGCTCTGGCGGATCATGTCCAGGAACTCTACCTCAATGTCCATGCGGGTCTGGACGTTCAGCACATGGCGGTTGATGATGGTGCCAACTCCGTGGCGGCGGGTGATGAAGCCCTCCCGCTCCAGAGAGGCCAGAATGTCCCGCAGCTGCGTGCGGCTGATCCCCAGCTTCTCTGCCAGGACACTCTCCCGGGGCAGGCGCTCGCAGCTGGCGTAGGCACCGTCCTTCATGTCGGCAAGCAGCTGAGAGCGGATGGTCTTGGTCTGGGCCGGCTGACCGCTCATAGTCACACCTCTTTCTGATCTCAAAATAGGTAATACCATAAAAGTCATACCTATTGTACCGGATTTTCTCCGGCGCCGCAACTGGCAGATTTGACAGATTCCGCCCTCCTTTTTTGCCCCGGCATATCCAGTCTGCTGTTGACGGCAGGACGCACGGGCCGGAGGCGTTTGTACGGCCGGATTTCGTGGGTTTTCACCGTGGACAACCGCCGGGGGGATGTTATAATGGAGTTGAACGAAAGAGGGAGGCGTTATCCGTGAAGATTGTGATCCTGGGTGCGGAGGCCCGTTACCGGGCCTATCAGCCCGCGATGCCCTTCATCCAGCAGCAGGAGCTGGTATTTCTGGACAAGGACAGCACGGAGGCAGAGATTCTGGCCGCCGGCGCTGATGCGGAGGTGCTGTTCGTGGACGCCATCACGGTGGTGTCCGCTGCTCTGATGGAACACATGCCCTGCCTGCGGCTGATTCACTCGGAGGGGGTGGCGTTTGACCGCATTGACCTCTCCGCCGCCCGGGAGCGGGGCATTTACGTCTGCAACAACAAGGGCTGCAACGCCGGGGCCGTGGCGGAGCAGACGGTCCTGCTGATACTGATGCTCCTGCGCCATGCCCTGGAGGGGGACGAGGCCGTCCGGGCGGGACGGCAGATGGAGATGAAAGAGCGGTGCATGGTGGAGGGGATCACGGAGCTCTCTGCCTGCAAGGTGGGCCTGGTGGGCTTTGGAGACATTGCGCGGGCCGCGGCGGAGCGGCTGGTCCCCTTCGGCTGCGAGCTGTACTACTACACCAAGCACCGCCGCTTGCCGGAAGAGGAGAAAAAATACCATGTCACCTACCTGCCGTTGGAGGAGCTGGCGGAGAAGAGCGACATCGTCAGCCTCCACTGCGCTGTCACGGAGGAGACCCGGAATCTGGTGGATGCCGCTCTGCTGCGGCGGATGAAACCCACAGCGTACCTCATCAACACCGCCCGGGGAGACCTTGTGGACAACGAGGCCCTGCGGCAGGCCCTGCTGGAGGGGCAAATCGCCGGAGCGGGGTTGGACACGCTGTCCCCGGAGCCGGTGCCGGCGGGGCACCCCCTGACGGCGCTGCCGCCGGAGATCCAGCGGAAAGTGGTCCTGGCACCCCACCTGGGCGGCATTACAGAGGCATCCTTCCGTCGAGCCCATGCCCACATGTGGCGAAATGTGGAGCATTTGGCTGCGGGAGAGCGGCCGGACAACATCGTCAACGGCCTGTGATGCTCGCCGACGGTAAAAAATTCTGCCGGAGATGAAACAAAACCTGTGGAAAAATCGTCTAATTCCTATAAAGACCCATGGCAGAAGGACCATGTGCGGTTTGAAAGTCCTGCGCGCGGGCTGTGGGTCTGTATGCGGAAAACCCTCATGCGCCAACCGGCTTGCCTGTTCTCATGGCCCGCACGGCGCATGGAGTCAGGAAAAACAAAGAAGGGGAGCGTGACGCCGAATGAGACGTCGGATCTGGAGAGGTTGGATATTGTGCCTGTGCGCCTGCCTGCTGCTGTGCGGTGCCGCCAGCGGGACTGGAAGCACACCGCCGGACGCGGTGAGCCGCGGGGCCTTTGCAGACGCCCTGTATGACGCCCATGTGGCCCACGGCGGCGCTCCTGTGGTCAGCGAGGGCAGCTCCGCACCCTTCCGGGATGTGGGCTCCTGGTCCCCGTATTTCGAGGCGCTCTGTTGGGCCAAGGCCAGCGGCATCGCAGGGGGCTATGCAGGCGGTGCCTTCCGTCCTGCGGCGCCGGTGACCCGCCAGCAGGCGACGGTGATGCTGTACCGCTATGCCAAGACCACGGATCTGCCGCTGGAGAAGGGGAGCGACCGGGATCTGGCCGGATACCGGGACGCGGATACCATCCCAACCTGGAGTCGGGAGGCTGTCCAATGGGCCGTGCGGAACGGCCTGTGGTTCTCCGGCAGCGCCACGGAGCTGCAGGCGGCGGAGAACGTCTCCTGGGAGGAGCTGGCCGTTCTGACCCAGCGGCTGTTCCTGGGCGGGATGCCCGCGGCTGCCTTGTCTGCGGCGCCGGAGGGGCTGACGATGGAGCTGCAGCAATGCACTACCACCGGCGCGGTTGTGGTACTGCAAAATGCGGCGGAGGAGACCTTCTCCTATGGGGCGGACTACGGTCTCTATCGGCAGGTGAACGGCGGCTGGTATCAGATGAACAAGGAAATGGACACCATCGCCATTGCCTATGAGCTGGCCCCGGGAGAGAGCCGGAAGCTTACCCTCAGCTGGGGAGAGCTGGACTGGGGCG
>ERZ791577.1600-NODE-1600-length-11867-cov-3.142990_pt1 | contig 11867 bp, 9 predicted proteins | sample MGYA00509969_ERZ791577 | MGnify/ENA primary metagenome ERZ791577 (study PRJEB30046, sample SAMN00791917) | human gut metagenome | study: EMG produced TPA metagenomics assembly of the A metagenome-wide association study of gut microbiota in type 2... | reverse complement strand
CGTGTGGAATAAAAAAGCGCAAGGGAAATTCCCCTTACGCAGACTATCAATCAGCCGTTTCTAAAAAAACGGAGGAAGAGCGTGCAAGGGATACCCACCTTACCAATCTTCCTCCGTTCTTTTTTGGCTTGGAGCTTTTCGACTTTGAACTGTTTCAAAAACAATCCGCTCTCATCCCTTACTTTGAACAACCGCAACCGCCGGAAGATGTACCGTCGGACTTGTCCGAGCAGCATCCGGTCTTCTTCCCATAGGTCACTTCACCGGTTCCCATGTTGAAGTTGACTTCGACATCTTCGCCTTCGGGCGTGGTGACAACCGTGCTCTTGCTGGCCATGCAGTCAGGGCTCTGATTCTTATCGTCTTTCGTATTATTGCAGCAGCATCCCATTGTCTTGCTCCCTTGGAGTAAAAAGTGTTCGCGCCGCGCGCGTCGAGCGTCATTAGCCTTAGCGTTAAGTATTTAGGATTGGTTCTTAAGAAGTCAAGTTCCCAGAGCATGATTCTTTCCCATACGCTGCGAATCTCTCACAGCGGAGCCTCCTCCGCGACCCAACCAGTTAGAAAGCGTGCACAATCGCTGGATCCCCCCCGGCTCTACAGCTTCACAGAGCGGATGAAATGGGGCATTCTGCAGTGAATATGATACCTGTACACAGCCCGTTTTCATCCGGGAAGAGACTCTGGAGGGTGGCATGAGCAAGCCGAACCGCTATCGGACAGACAAAGACGATGACCGCGAAACGGAACCGTCACGCAAGGGGCACCACGGGCTGGCCCTGCTGATTCTTATCCTGCTCGCGGGAGTGGTGGTCTGGTTTTGGCTGGCCCGAGATCCGGAGGCACGGGAAGAATTCTCCAACCGTATGGCAAGCCTGAGAGAATCGGCCATCAACCTCGCCGCCGACCTGATGAGCAGGACAACGACACCGCCTTCTCCTCCAGATGTCGGAGCCGTCGCGGGAAACAGCCTGCCCGGAGCGCCGCCCAAATACCGTTCTCCCATCGAAACGCCCGCGGAACTGGACGAGGCGCTTGCGGAACAGAGGCCGGTGCAGCCGGGCGGAGCCGAAGTACGCGGCCCTGTGGCCCCCGGAGAACAGGTTCCTCCCGATGCGGGGCGCAAGGACGATCAAGTCGTACGCATCGCCTTTATCGACGATTTGGCTTCATGGCTCGTTTCCCACTATGTCCCCGCAGCGACCCCGGGCCGGAGCGGAAGGCTTTCCGCAAGCCTGCAGGGAGCAAATCTCCGTTATGGAATGGGGATGACCGGCCTCGCATGGATCGGCGATGATCTGCCCGCAGGACGTACCGCAGCGCTGAACCATCTCTTCACGCCGGGTATGCTGGACGCCATTTATCGGCTGTACGTCGACCGCTTCATGGAAGCCGTAAACCGCAGCGCGGCTACCCCCCTGCCGAGCGGCGAGGCTCTCTCGCCCGCCCAGCGGAGCGAGTTCTTCAAGCTGTACGCCCGGCAGTTCCGTGGTGTTGCCGGGGCGTTGCAGGCGCTTGCCTCCATGCCCGACTTCAACCGCCAAATGGAAAACCTCAGCGCCGCGGCCCAGCGTGTCGTGGACACCAACGCCCAATACTCCGAATTGACATTCGCCGCCGATGAAGCCCGCTCCAACGGCGAGCTGACCAGATACTCGACATTGCGCCAGCAAATGGCCGCCAAGGGCCAGCAGTACCAACAGGCCGTCATCGCCCGCGAACAGGCCAAGAGCGCTTTCGTGCAGGCCCTCAAGCGGACCCCGGAGGCCCGGTATCTGGATGATGACGCACTGCTCTTCATCGCCTCATGGATCGATCGGCGCACGCACAACAACCCGGAAAAACTCACGGCTGCCGGACAGGCCGCAAACCTATTCCGCGATCTGGCGGGGCACTTCGACGCCGCGGCCGCCAACCCAGGAGCCTCTCAATGATTTCCCGCTGCTTCCGCTTTTTTCTCTTCCTTCCGTTGCTCTTCCTCGTAACGGTCCCCGCCCTGGCCCGCCAGACCCCGGAGGCTGTCTTGAAGGAAATCCAGACAGCCATCGACGCCAGCGATCTGGCGGCCTTTGAGCGGCGCGTCGATGTGGACGCCCTGCTCGACCAAAGTTCCTCAGCCCTGATTACAGCGCTGCAAAAAGCCGGACAAGTCGATACATCCGGCCTTCCTCCCATGCTCGTCCTGATGGTCGCCTCTGTGCAGGACCCGTCGATGGCGAAGCAGATCAAAGGGTTGCTGGTTCAAGAAACCGGAACGTTCACCCGTTCAGGCATCGAATCCGGCTTTTTCGCCGGAAAACCCAAAGCCAACGCAAAACCCAAAGGCCTGCTCGCACCGCTTTTCGGCAACGTCTCCACAGGGCGTAAAGAGCTGCGCCCACGCGGCGCATCCCGCAAAGTCAACGGCAACGTCATCCTTCCCGCTACCATCCATGATTTCGGCAACGGGCGTGACTACAAGGTTGATCTGGGCATGAGCCCCTCCGGAGAGAGCTGGAAGGTCACCAGCATCGCCAACATGGACAAGCTCGTTTCCCGCCTCCAGAAGGAAGCCGCGGAATAGCGGACCCATCCAGACAACGCTTACAGAGTCCCATAGAAAAACGCCGTCCCTCCATGTGGAGGAACGGCGTTTTTCTTTTAAAGAACCCGCTAAAAAATCTGGATAAACCTTCTCTTTTGAAAAAGCTTTTTCCGATTCCTTGCTTATTTGCTCATGGCATTGATAAATTCTTCGTTCGACTTGGTGCCGCGCATCTTGTCGAGCAGGAATTCCATGCTGTCGATGGAAGACATGGGTGCAAGGATCTTGCGGAGGATCCAGACGCGTTTGAGTACGTCGTCGGAGAGGAGGAGATCTTCCTTACGGGTTCCGGTACGGTTGATGTCGATGGCCGGGAACACGCGCTTTTCGGCGAGATGGCGATCAAGATAGATTTCCATGTTGCCGGTGCCTTTGAATTCTTCAAAGATCACTTCATCCATGCGGGAGCCGGTATCGATGAGCGCCGTGGCGATGATGGTCAGGCTGCCTCCGCCCTCGATGTTGCGGGCCGCGCCGAAGAAGCGCTTGGGCCGCTGAAGGGCGTTGGCGTCCAGACCACCGGAAAGCACGCGGCCGGACGAAGGCGTCACGGCGTTGTACGCGCGGCCAAGGCGGGTGATGGAGTCGAGCAGGATGACCACGTCACGCTTGCGTTCGACAAGGCGCTTGGCTTTTTCGAGCACCATTTCGCAGACCTGCACATGGCGCTGCGGAGGTTCGTCGAACGTGGAGCTGATGACTTCGGCATTCTTGACCGTACGCTCCATATCCGTCACTTCTTCGGGACGTTCATCAATGAGCAGCACGATGAGATAGACTTCGGGATGGTTCGCGTTGATGGAATTCGCGATGCTCTGGAGCAGAATGGTTTTACCGGTCCGGGGAGGCGCGACGATGACCCCGCGCTGGCCGCGCCCGATGGGCGACATGAGATCGATGACCCGGCAGGACAGATTTTTCTCGCCGTTTTCCATGATCAGCTTGCGATCGGGATAAATAGGCGTGAGGTTATCAAAAAGAACGACGTGGCGGGCGTTTTCCGGGGGTTCAAAACCGATTTCCTTCACCTTGAGCAAGGCGAAATAACGCTCCCCTTCCTTGGGAGGCCGTATCTGCCCGGAAACCACATCACCCTTGCGCAGATAAAAGCGCCGAATCTGAGAGGGGGAAACATAAATATCGTCCGGGCCGGGCATATAGCTCGACAGTGGGGAACGCAAAAAACCGTAGCCGTCAGGCAGGATTTCCAGCCCCCCGTCGCCATAAATGGCACCGCTCCGGGACGCACAAGCCTGCAACATCGCAAAGATGAGTTCCTGCTTCCGCATGGAACTGGCGTTTTCGATCTCGTACTTTTCCGCAAGCTCCATGAGCACGGACATGCTCATGTTCTTCAGTTCAGTAAGGCTCATCGTTGCGCCTTCCTGAACCTCCTCCGTGGCAACTTTCTTCTTCCGCATACGTTCCGATACTTGTTTTGGGAGTGAATGGAAGTTCGCCCGGCGTGTCGCCGGACGTTATGAGTCCTGCCGAACGGCAAGACGGTATTACACGGCACAGCCGCATCAAACGCTGATTAAGATAGGGGAGATGTGTGATTGAAAAAGGCAGGCGTGCGCCATGAAAGCGGCGCAGACGTTTTCCTAGCGTAACTTCCTTTTTTTGGCAAGGGGATGAGAATAGATTTGACCATATTTTCCGGTTTCCGGCGTGTTCACCTCCCCTTTTCCACCTTCAAGGCTTTGAGAAACAATCTGAAAAAGGCGACGTACCCTTTTTACCCTTATGATAAGCCGCATCCCTATCGCCGCACAGAAAAAAGGAGAGGCCTTTCGGCCCCTCCCCGCTTATACTGAAAACGGCAGACTAGTGCTTGAAGATGGAATCCTTGGATTCGTCTTCCTTCACCAGCTTGAACAGCACCGGGCTGAGCAACAGGATGGCGATCAAGTTCGGGATGGCCATGAGCGCGTTGCAAGTGTCCGCAAGCAGCCACACCACATCAAGCTGCGTGAGCACGCCCACCGGGATGGCGATGCAGTAGACGATCCGGAAGGGGATCTGCGCCTTGTCGCCGAAGAAATAGATGGCGCAGCGCTCGCCGTACACGCACCAGCCGAGGGCTGTGGTGAAGGCGAAGAAGGTCAGGCAGATCGTCACCGCGATGCCGCCGATGCCGGGAAGCGAGGTTTCGAAGGCGGCGGAGGTCATGGCGGCCCCGGTGAGGCCGGAGGTCCACTGGCCGGTCACAAGGATGGCGAAACCGGTCATGGTGCACACGATGATCGTATCAATGAAGGTATCAAGCATACCGATGGAAGCCTGCACCAGCGGTGAAGCGCTGGTCGCGGCGGCGTGAGCCATAGGCGCGGTACCGAGTCCGGCTTCGTTGGAGAACACGCCGCGGGCCATGCCCATTCGGATGGCCATCATCACGGTCGCACCGGCAAAACCGCCTTCGGCGGCCGTAGGCGTGAACGCTTCGGCGACAACCCAAGCAAGAACGCGGGGAAGCTGGTCAATGTGCAGGATGATGACGATAAGGGAGATGAGGACGTATATCACCGCCATGGCGGGCACGACCTTACCGGCCACGGCACCGATGCGCTTCACGCCGCCGATGAGGACGGCTCCGGCCAGCAGGAAGACGGCGATGGCGGTAAACCACGTCGGGATGGAGAGGTTGGCCTGTATGGCTTCACCGATGGAGTTGCCCTGTACCATAGCGCCCGTACCGATACAGGCGACGATGCCGAACAGCGCAAAGCACGAGCCGAGCCACATCCACTTGGGTCCGAGCCCGTTTTTGATGAAGTACATGGCGCCGCCCACCCAGTTTCCGGCAGGGGTCTTTTCGCGGAAATGCACGGAAAGGAGCACTTCGCTGAACTTGGTGGCCATACCCACAAGGGCGGTCACCCACATCCAGAACAGCGCGCCGGGGCCGCCGATGTAAATGGCTGTCGACACGCCCACGATGTTGCCGGTCCCGATGTCGGCGGCCAGCGCGGTCATCAGCGCGTTGAACGGAGAGATTTCGCCCTGCTCGGACTGATTGGAACGCCCGGCCCACAGGTTTTTGAGCCCTCTAAAAAAATTGCGGAATGTGAAAAATTTCAGGCCGACAGTCAGATACAGGCCAGTACCGACCAGCAATACCAGCATCCCCGGTCCCCAAACCACGTCGTTGACTGACTTCAGCCATGCCATGAAAGCTTCCATTTCTCCCCCTGATAAGGATAAAGCGTTAGAAAGCACGCTTCCGCACGTCACTCGCATTGCTGCTCATCAGCGCAGGACACTATGATGGTTTGCGCTGAAAACGGCGAAAGCAATCGCGAAACAGGAGAAATGGAAAAGGCTTTAATAAGCATAAGAAAACACTACTGTCCATCTTTAAACAGCATTTGATATATGTTTCACTAAAGGAAAAAGCTTCCCCAAAAGCATCTTTCCATAAAACATACTATGCTTGTCATCTATTGAGGGTCCCAATACCGTCAATATGTGACTCTCTTCCACTCCCCCTGCGGGCTTTTTATCCATGCAAAGCCCTCTTTGCTTATTGTTAGTCAAAAAAAGATAGCAGTGCAAGCCTTTTTGCATATAAAAATACTCTTCTCTATCAGCGATATACAGATTGTTTACTCAATGAATATAGATTGGGCAAACAATGAATCATCATTCCTTATCGAAATCACTAAACAAGGCTTCCGCACGTTTCTTGGCAAAACTTTCGACATCCGCATACCATTGCTGAAAACGCTGAACCAGCTCCCGCCCCGCCGGAGTCAGCGAGTAACCGTCGCGCTTGGTCCCCGAAGCGTCGACAAGCGTCTCGCCCGCGATGCGTTCGGCCTTCTTTATCTTGCCCCACGCCCCGCGGTAGGACATGCCGAGCTGTTTTGCGGCCTTGCTCAGCGATCCGAGTTCGTCGACAAGCTGGAGAAGCTCCACACGCCCCCTGCCGAAGCCTTCCCCATCTTCGCCCTCCAGCCATAGCTGCACGTGGATGCCCTTGCGCCTTACGACCTCATCCAAAAATTCCATGTCGCTCTCCGTCTCCGTTTCAGTGTCTTCCTGTCCGCCGCCCGCCATGCGCACGGCCAGCCGGGCCAGCAGTTCCAGCGCCCGCCCGAGGCACGTTTCATCAAAATCAAAACGGTCGCTGTGGTGCCCCGCAGCCCTGTCCGTCCCGACCTGCAGGTAGGAAGCCAGCCCTCCCGAGGCCTGAACCCTGCTCATCAGGCAAGCGAAATCTTCCGTCGCCCCGAAACCGCTCATCGGGATAACCGTCTTCCAGCCACCCATCGCTTCCGCGACCGTAGCAATAAGGCGGGCAAGCTCCGGGCTGCTCCCTCCCCCGGCACTGTTCCCCACAGTCCGCCACTCGCAAGCGCAGCCCCACAGATCGGCTGAAGCGCGCAGGATACGCTCGGACTCGGCGGTCATGTAGGCGTCCAGTTCCGTGTTTTCTCCCCGCGTTTCCATGAACAGCCTCGCGGAAGCGGGGATGACGTTGCGGGCCTCTCCCCCTTCCAGCCTGCCCACGGCGATACGGGTGCCGCCTTTGCCGTTCCGGGAAATGGCGTGCAGGTTCACCACCGCCGAACAGGCCGCCAGCAGGGCATCCTTCCCTTCCTCCGGCGCGGCCCCGGCATGGGCGGGCACTCCGGAGAAAAGGACATCGCGCTTGGTGGTGGCCAGGAATCCTTGCGTGCCGCATATCAATGAGCCCGGCCCCTCGGCTTTGAAACCGATATGGAAACCGAACAGCACATCCACGCCGTCCACGGCTCCGGCCTCCGACATCGGGAGGGCCCCGCGCGCCCCCTCTTCGGCGGGCTGGAAGATCAGGCGTATCCGCCCCCGCAGGTGCCGCCGGATCGAAACAAGCACTTCAGCCAAGCCGAGCCCCACGGCGGCGTGCCCATCGTGTCCGCACGCGTGCATCAGACCGGGCCAGCGTGATGCGAACCCCTCGCGCACGGGCCTATGGCTCTCTTCCGCGCACTCGGCGACTTCGTTGCAGTCCATATCGAACCGGAACGCCGTCACGGGGCCGGGGCCGCAATCCAGATCCGCCCAGAACCCCGTATAGCCGTCCCCCATGCCCGCAACCAGCTCGGCATCGGCTCCATGCTCAAGCGCACGCTCCCGCGCCGCCGCAAGGACAGCGGAAGAAGGGACGCCCATCCTTCGGTCGGAGGCGCAAGCGGCTTCGCCCATGCGGATCGCGTACCCAAGCTCGCGCAATCGCCTGATGATCAAGGCCGCCGTGCGGAATTCAGTCCAGCCGGCTTCCGGATGGGCATGGAAATCGCGCCGCCACGCCGCCAGCTTTGGGAGCACAGCGGCAAGCGCGCCATGCAAAAAAGGCAAAGAGGAAACCGACATAGACGTTACCTCACCGGGACTTCTCGGCCCCCTAACGGTTATAACAAAAAATGGTAATAGAATATCAAAGTGTTACGACAAAGGAAACAGCCTGTCAATTTTCCCGGAACCATTGTCCCATATCCCTGAAACGGTTCCCATCCCGGAAGGAAACGGCACGCTTCACAAAAATGTACACTTCCAATATACCTGAAACCATGAAAACCTCCCTTGCTTTGAAGCCCTTCTTCATATAATTGACAAGAAAATGTCGACAAAAGGGAGACAACGACATGCACAAACATTTGCTCGCGGCTGTTCTCAGCCTTGCTGTGGCCATGACGGGCGCTTCCGCCCTTGAAGCCCACGCCAAGACGACGTTCGTTACCATCGGCACCGGCGGCATCACCGGCGTCTACTACCCCACCGGCGGCGCGATCGCCAAGATCGTCAACGCCAAGAAGGACAAGTACGACATCCGGGCCACCGTCGAATCCACCGGCGCGTCCGTATTCAACATCAACGCCATCATGGCGGGCGATCTTGAATTCGGCATCGCGCAGGCCGACCGCCAGTATCAGGCCTACAACGGGCTTTCCGAATGGGAAGGCAAGCCCCAGAAGGATCTCCGCGCCGTGTTCGCGCTGGCTCCCGAAGCCGTCACTTTCGTCGCCGCCGAAGATTCCGGCATCAAGAGCCTGAAGGATGCCAAGGGCAAGGTCGTCAACATCGGCAACCCCGGCTCCGGCAACCGCCAGAACGCCATTGACGTTTTCGAAGCCGCCGGCATCAATATCGAAAAAGACCTCAAGGCCGAAAGCATCAAGGCCGCCGACGCGCCCCGCATGTTGCAGGACGGCCGTATCGACGGCTTCTTCTACACCGTGGGCCATCCCAACGGGAATATCAAGGAAGCCACCGCCGGGAAGCGCAAGACCCGCATCGTGTCCATCACCGACATTGAGCCGCTGGTCAAAAAGTTCCCCTACTATTCTCTGACCAACATCGACATGGCCCAGTATCCCGAAGCCACCAACGCCAATGAAAAGGTCACCACCGTGGGTATGCTCGCCACCTTCGTGACCTCAGCCAAGGTGCCGGACGACGTCGTGTACGCCATTACGAAGGAAGTCTTTGAGAACCTCGACGAGTTCAAGAAGCTCCATCCCGCCCTCGAAGGCCTGACCCGCGAGACCATGCTCGAAGGCCTGACGGCCCCCATCCATCCCGGCGCCCTGAAGTATTACAAGGAAGCCGGCCTGATGAAGTAGGCTGAGGAACACCCCGTTCCTCCCTCCGCTTCACCGTGAAGCCTTTCGGCCGGGATTGGACATATCGCCCAATCCCGGCATCCTTGCAATCAGCCCGAGTTTATCCGGGCGGCGCCCCGCGTCGCCGTCACCTCAGATCACGCCGGGAGTCACATGCCCCACAAAATGATAGAGCACATCGAGCAGTCCCCAAACGGGGATGACTACAGGGAAAAGCTGGTAGCCGCCGAGCACGGCCTGCGCGGCGATACGGTAGGCATCACCCGCATCATCACGATGATCCTCGCTCTCTGCTGGTCCCTGTTTCAGCTCGCCTCGGCGAGCATCCTGCTCCTTGATACCGTCTATATCCGGGCCATCCATCTGGCCTTTGCCATCAGCCTCGTCTACTTCAACATCCCCATGATCAAAATCTCGGGAACCTCATGGCGCTGGGATCTGCGCATCCTGCTCGCCATGAACCGGGTCACGATCCTCGACTACCTGCTCGGGATCATAGCCGCCGTCTCCGCGCTGTACATCGTGCTTGACTACGAAGGCATCGCCTCGCGCGCGGGCGTGCCCACCACACGCGACATCATCTTCGGCCTCATGCTGGTCGTCCTCCTGCTGGAGGCCACCCGCCGGGTCATCGGCCCCGCCCTGCCGATCATCGCCAGCATATTTATCCTGTACGTGTTTACCGGGCCGCATCTGCCCGATTTCCTTGCCTTCAAGGGCGCATCCCTGTCCCGCTTCATCTCCCAGATGACGATGGATACGGAAGGCATCTATGGCGTGCCGCTGCACGTTTCGGCCACCGTCGTCTTCCTCTTCGTGCTGTTCGGGACCATGCTCGAACGGGCCGGAGGCGGCAATTTCTTCATCCAGCTCGCCATCAGCGGGCTCGGACGTTTCCGGGGCGGTGCAGCCAAGGCCGCCGTCCTCGGCAGCGCCCTCACCGGCGTGGTTTCCGGTTCGAGCATCGCCAACGTGGTCACGACCGGGACCTTTACCATCCCGCTTATGAAGAAGGTGGGCTATCCGCCCGAAAAGGCCGCGGCCGTGGAAGTGGCCTCGTCCATCAACGGCCAGCTTGCCCCGCCTGTCATGGGCGCGGCGGCGTTCATCATCGCCGAATACGTCAACGTTCCCTACATCGAAGTCGCCAAGGCGGCCGCCATCCCGGCCTTCGCCGCCTATGCGGGCCTGCTCTGGATCACCCACGTGGAAGCTTGCAAGCTCGGGCTGCGCGGCCTGTCCAAATCCGAACTGCCGTCTTTCTGGACCACGCTCAAAGAGGGGCTGCACTTCCTCATCCCCATCTGCATGTTGCTGTATGAGCTCATCATCATGCAGCATTCCGCCGAAATGTCCGTGTTCCGCGCCATCGTGGTGCTCGCGCTCATCATGCTCGGCCAGCCCGTCGTGAAAGCCTTCGTTCACAAGAAGTCCAAGCGCAAGGCCCTCAAGGAAGGCATCAAGACGCTTCTCCTGTCCCTGTCCGCCGGCGGCAGCAACATGGCGGGCGTCGCCATGGCCACGGCTTCGGCGGGCATCATCGTCGGCTGCGTCTCGCTCGGCCTCGGGCAGCAGATCACGTCCTTCGTGGAGATCCTGTCCGGCGGCAACATCTTCCTGCTGCTGCTCATCACCGCTCTGGCGAGCCTGCTCCTCGGCATGGGCCTGCCCACCACGGCGAACTACATCATCATGGCGTCTCTGACCGCGCCCATTCTGGTGCAGCTCGCCTCCGGCATCGTGGTCCACGGCGTGGCGCTGGCCGTCCCGCTGATAGCGGCGCACCTCTACTGCTTCTACTTCGGCATCCTCGCGGACGACACGCCGCCCGTGGGCCTCGCCGCCTACGCCGCTGCGGCCATTGCGGACACGTCGCCCATCGCCACGGGCATTCAGGGCTTCCTGTACGATATCCGTACGGCCATCCTGCCCCTGATGTTCATCTTCAACCATGACATCATCCTGTGGGGCATCGACAGCGTGCCCGAGGGAATCTTCCTGTTCTTCATGACGGTGCTCGGCTGCATGTCCTTCGCCTCGCTCACGCAGGGCTGGTTCATCGCCAAAAACACCCTGCCGGACGCCCTGCTCCTCGCGTGCTCCACGATCATCATGCTCTACCCGGCCCTGCTGACGGGCTTCTTCCTGCCGCATGATCAGCGGTACTGGGGTTACCTCATCGGCATCGGCATCATGGGCCTGCTCGCCTACATGCAGCACGCCCGCACCACGCAGACCACGGAGGCCGCAGCATGAGGACCAAAACGCCTTTCCGCCGCAAGCGCTTGATCTCGCGCGGCTCTTCGTCCTCCAGTTCCGTCGAGGTCAAAGTCGAGCGCGAATTGCAGTGCTCCCGCTGCAAGGCCATCTTCCCCGACTATCTGGCCCGCTGCCCTGAATGCGGCAGTGAAGAGTGGATCGGCCTCGTGGAGGTCAACCCCTATACCCGGATGCCGATGGAGACGTTCCTGAAAGCCTGCGGCCACCTGCTCTGGCTGGTGGGGACCATCGGTTTTCTCGTCCTTCTCTGGCAGACGGACAGCCCGGATGCGGAAACCAACAAGCTGTTTATCTACGGGGCGTTCCTGCTGCTCTTTTGCAGCGTGCTGTTCTCCGCCGCCTACTTCGGCATGAGCGAGATCATGCGCCGCATCCTCCGTATGCAGCGGCGGCTC
>ERZ791577.1580-NODE-1580-length-11950-cov-3.659100_pt1 | contig 11950 bp, 10 predicted proteins | sample MGYA00509969_ERZ791577 | MGnify/ENA primary metagenome ERZ791577 (study PRJEB30046, sample SAMN00791917) | human gut metagenome | study: EMG produced TPA metagenomics assembly of the A metagenome-wide association study of gut microbiota in type 2... | reverse complement strand
CAGGGAAAAAAGCCGCCAGTAAAAGTACGACCAAAAGCAAAACCGCTTCTTCCGTTAAAAAATCTTCCATTACCGCTTCTAAAAACGCCAAAACTCGCAGCAAACACGCCGTCAATAAAACGGCCTCAGCCAGCTTTACCGAAAAGTGTACCAAACGTAAGGGCTATAAATCGCATTGTGTGAAAGTCAAAAATGCCGCGTCAGGAACTCTTGCCGACGCGCACAAAGCGAAGGTGCAAAAAGCTACGAAAGTGGCAATGAATAAACTGATGCAGCAAATTGGTAAGCCATATCGTTGGGGTGGCAGCTCACCGCGTACCGGTTTTGATTGCAGCGGCCTGGTTTATTACGCTTATAAAGATTTGGTGAAAATTCGTATTCCGCGTACGGCGAATGAAATGTATCACCTGCGTGATGCAGCGCCAATCGAACGTAGTGAACTGAAAAACGGCGACCTGGTCTTTTTCCGTACTCAGGGACGCGGCACAGCCGATCATGTCGGCGTGTATGTCGGCAACGGCAAATTTATTCAGTCACCGCGCACAGGTCAGGAAATTCAAATCACTTCTCTCAGTGAAGACTACTGGCAGCGCCACTATGTTGGCGCTCGTCGGGTAATGACCCCAAAAACACTTCGCTAAAACTTTACCCTGTTGTTACGGCAACAGGGTAAGTTCATCTTTTGTCTCACCTTTTAATTTGCTACCCTATCCATACGCACAATAAGGCTATTGTACGTATGCAAATTAATAATAAAGGAGAGTAGCAATGTCATTCGAATTACCTGCACTACCATATGCTAAAGATGCTCTGGCACCGCACATTTCTGCGGAAACTATCGAGTATCACTACGGCAAGCATCATCAGACTTATGTCACTAACCTGAACAACCTGATTAAAGGTACCGCGTTTGAAGGTAAATCACTGGAAGAGATTATTCGCAGCTCTGAAGGTGGCGTATTCAACAACGCAGCTCAGGTCTGGAACCATACTTTCTACTGGAACTGCCTGGCACCGAACGCCGGTGGCGAACCGACTGGAAAAGTCGCTGAAGCTATCGCCGCATCTTTTGGCAGCTTTGCCGATTTCAAAGCGCAGTTTACTGATGCAGCGATCAAAAACTTTGGTTCTGGCTGGACCTGGCTGGTGAAAAACAGCGATGGCAAACTGGCTATCGTTTCAACCTCTAACGCGGGTACTCCGCTGACCACCGATGCGACTCCGCTGCTGACCGTTGATGTCTGGGAACACGCTTATTACATCGACTATCGCAATGCACGTCCTGGCTATCTGGAGCACTTCTGGGCGCTGGTGAACTGGGAATTCGTAGCGAAAAATCTCGCTGCATAATAACTGATGGCAAATGCAGCATTGCCTGAAGCGCTACGCTTATCAGGCCTACGCGGATCATCGATGTAGGTCGGATAAGGCACTCGCCGCATCCGACAAGCGCTGCATGATACGACGCCTAACGCGTCTTTTCATGTCAACGCGGATGAGTCGTTAACACCGCATCCGGCAAGATAAATCGCACGTTGTCAGCAACTGTAACGCAGAAGGTTATCCTTCTGCGTTTTTGTTTAATTAGCTGTTAGCAACGCAAACTGTTTCAGGTTGTTTTCTGGCTGACATAAACACCAGCAATAATGCCAGTCCCGCGACAATCGCTCCCATCACCGGCACAAAGCTGTATCCCAGCCCAGCGGAAATTACCGCACCACCAGCAGCTGCTCCCAGCGCATTTCCAAGATTAAAGGCACCAATATTGACTGATGAAGACAGACCTGGCGCTTCACTGGCGACACGCATCACGCGCATCTGTAACGGCGGTACGACCGCAAAGGTTGCTGCGCCCCACACCACCATGCTAATAGCTGCGCCGAACTCATTGCGGGCCAGGAACGGGATTGCCAGCATAATCACCATCAACAACAACAAAAAGCCTTTCAACGTGCCGTTAACTGAACGATCTGCCAGTTTGCCGCCGAGATAGTTACCGATAGAGAATCCGACACCAATCAGCACCAGCATTGCCGTGACGAACACCGGTGTTGCGTGGGTAATACTTTGCAGTACCGGAGAGATATAGGTGTAGAGAGTAAACATTGCACCAGCTCCCAGTACCGTCGTCAGCAATGCAGACAGCACCTGCGGACGCATTAATACCGCCAGCTCTTTTTTCACTTCAGGTCGTGCCCCTGCACCACCTTTAGGTAATGAGAAGAACAGACTTACCATTGAAATCACTCCCAGCCCCGCCGTTGCCAGAAATGACATCCGCCAGCCGATGGTTTCACCCAACCAGGTCGCCGCCGGCACGCCACCGATATTTGCCAGGGTTAACCCCATAAACATAGTGGCAACTGCGCTGGCCTGTTTATGTTTTGGCACCACGCTTGCGGCCACGACTGAACCCAAACCAAAAAATGCTCCGTGATTCAGGCTGGTCAAAATGCGTGAAAGCATCAGGGTCATATAATCCGGCGCGATGGCGGAAAGTACGTTGCCGAGCGTGAAAATTGCCATCAGGAAAATCAACGCACTGCGGCGGGCACGATGAGAAAGTAGAAGCGTCATCAGCGGCGCGCCAACCATTACGCCAACTGCATAGGCACTGATTAACATTCCGGCAGCGGGAATCGAGACATCCACACCGCGCGCAATGACGGGCAACAAGCCCATTGGCGAGAACTCCGTTGTCCCGATACCAAACGCGCCAATCGCCAGCGCCAGCAACGGATAGTTAATTTTCATGCCTTATCTCCACCTCTTCGCGTCATTACGCGATATTCATTAAAGTGGCGAAAGCATGACAGCAATCACAAAAAAATGAAAATAACAAAAAGAGAAAACACTTTTGCCATTTTGCTAACAAACAGGAAGGAGATGCGAGGGAGAACGCGCTCCCTCGAGAGGAAATCAGTGCAGCGCGGCAGTCAAACCCACGGCTACGATCAAACCGAGGACGATAATCGTTGTTACCAGTGAAAATTTAAGGTCGGTGCTCATCAAGTTTTCTCCTTTTTTATTACCACACAAAAAGTGATATTACGCATTTTTACACACTGTGATGAAAAAATCTCCCGTCATTTATAATGATAAGTGTTTTTACCACTTCCCCTTTTCGTCAAGATCGGCCAAAATTCCACGCTTACACTATTTGCGTACTGGCCATTGACCCCTTCCTGACGCTCCGTGTCGTTTTTCCGGCGTACCGCAACACTTTTGTTGTGCGTAAGGTGTGTAAAGGCAAACGTTTACCTTGCGATTTTGCAGGAGCTGAAGTTAGGGTCTGGAGTGAAATGGAATGGCAACAATAAAAGATGTAGCGAAACGAGCAAACGTTTCCACTACAACTGTGTCACACGTAATCAACAAAACACGTTTCGTCGCTGAAGAAACGCGCAACGCCGTGTGGGCAGCGATTAAAGAATTACACTACTCCCCTAGCGCGGTGGCGCGTAGCCTGAAGGTTAACCACACCAAGTCTATCGGTTTGCTGGCGACCAGCAGCGAAGCGGCCTATTTTGCCGAGATCATTGAAGCGGTTGAAAAAAATTGCTTCCAGAAAGGTTACACCCTGATTCTGGGTAATGCGTGGAACAATCTTGAGAAACAGCGGGCTTATCTGTCGATGATGGCGCAAAAACGCGTCGATGGTCTGCTGGTGATGTGTTCTGAGTACCCAGAGCCGTTGCTGGCGATGCTGGAAGAGTATCGCCATATCCCAATGGTGGTGATGGACTGGGGTGAAGCAAAAGCTGACTTCACCGATGCGGTCATTGATAACGCGTTCGAAGGCGGCTACATGGCCGGGCGTTATCTGATTGAACGCGGTCACCGCGAAATCGGCGTCATCCCCGGCCCGCTGGAACGTAACACCGGCGCAGGCCGCCTTGCCGGTTTTATGAAGGCGATGGAAGAAGCGATGATCAAGGTGCCGGAAAGCTGGATTGTGCAGGGTGACTTTGAACCTGAATCCGGTTATCGCGCCATGCAGCAAATACTGTCGCAGCCGCATCGCCCTACTGCCGTCTTCTGTGGTGGCGATATCATGGCAATGGGCGCACTTTGTGCTGCTGATGAAATGGGCCTGCGCGTCCCGCAGGATGTTTCGCTGATCGGTTATGATAACGTGCGCAACGCCCGCTATTTTACGCCGGCGCTGACCACGATCCACCAGCCAAAAGATTCGCTGGGTGAAACAGCGTTCAACATGCTGTTGGATCGTATCGTCAACAAACGTGAAGAACCGCAGTCCATTGAAGTGCATCCGCGCTTGATTGAACGCCGCTCCGTGGCTGACGGCCCGTTCCGCGACTATCGTCGTTAATCACCCGTTGCGGGAGTCTCTTCCGGCTCCCGCAGCCACTCCTTATTCAGCGTCTCACTATCGCCGAGATACTCAAGCAGCCAGGTTAACGCAGGCGACATATCATTTTGCTGCCATGTCAGACAACATGCCGAATCCGGAAAGGGGTTTTCCAGTTCTAATGCTACCCACTTCCCCTCATTAAGCCACGGTTTGGCGAAATGTGTTGGCACCATCCCTATGCATAATCCTGCCGAGATACAGGTTGCCGATGATTCCCAGTCAGGCACGACAACTCTTTTTTGGTTATCCAGCAACCAGGTAATACGTTTAGGTAGCGTTCGCGAGGTGTCTTCGCGCACCAACGACGGCCAGTTGCGCAACGTATCATCGCTGAATGGGCCATCCATCAACGCCAGCGGGTGGTGGCTGGCAACAACGCAACTCCAGCTTAGCATCCCCATATCCCGGAAGGCATAACGACCGCCTACCGGAATCGCGCGTGTTGCGCCAATCGCCAGTTCCACGCGCCCGTCGGAAAGCGCATCCCAGACACCGTTGAACACTTCCTGAAAGACAAGAAGTTCGACATCATCAAAATGGCGATAAAAATCAACGATCATCTGCCGTGTACGTTCTGGCCTGACAATATTATCCACTGCGATAGCTAACTGACCGCGCCAGCCGTTCGCTATCTGCTGACATTGCTGGCGGGTGATCTGCATTTTTTTGACAACAGAGCGCCCTTCTTTGAGAAACCACGCTCCAGCAGCGGTCAGCTCCACATCACGGTGCCGTCGTTCAAAGAGCGGCACCACCAGCCACTCTTCCAGCTGACGCACGGTATAGCTGACCGCAGAAGGAACGCGATGCAGCTCCTGTGCCGCAGCGCTAAAACTACCATTACGCGCTACCGCATCAACAACTTCGAGTGAATATTCTGACCACATAGTCTGCCTGCAAAATTTTTGAAACCAGTCATCAAATATTACCGTTTCACAACACTAATTTCACTCCCTACACTTTGCGGCGGTGTTTAATTGAGAGATTTAGAGAATATACATGCAACCTGGGAAAAGATTTTTAGTCTGGCTGGCGGGTTTGAGCGTACTCGGTTTTCTGGCAACCGATATGTATCTGCCTGCTTTCGCCGCCATACAGGCCGACCTGCAAACGCCTGCGTCTGCTGTCAGTGCCAGCCTTAGTCTGTTCCTTGCCGGTTTTGCCGCAGCCCAGCTTCTGTGGGGGCCACTCTCCGACCGTTATGGTCGTAAACCGGTGTTATTAATCGGCCTGACAATTTTTGCGTTAGGTAGTCTGGGGATGCTGTGGGTAGAAAACGCCGCTACGCTGCTGGTATTGCGTTTTGTACAGGCTGTGGGTGTCTGCGCCGCGGCGGTTATCTGGCAAGCGTTAGTGACGGATTATTATCCTTCACAGAAAGTTAACCGAATTTTTGCGACCATCATGCCGCTGGTGGGTCTATCTCCGGCCCTGGCTCCTCTGTTAGGAAGCTGGCTGCTGGTCCATTTTTCCTGGCAGGCGATTTTCGCCACCCTGTTTGCCATTACCGTGGTGCTGATTCTGCCTATTTTCTGGCTCAAACCCACGACGAAGGCCCGTAACAATAGTCAGGATGGTCTGACCTTTACCGACCTGCTACGTTCTAAAACCTATCGCGGCAACGTGCTGATATACGCGGCCTGTTCAGCCAGTTTTTTTGCATGGCTGACCGGTTCACCGTTCATCCTTAGTGAAATGGGCTACAGCCCGGCAGTTATTGGTTTAAGTTATGTCCCGCAAACTATCGCGTTTCTGATTGGTGGTTATGGCTGTCGCGCCGCGCTGCAGAAATGGCAAGGCAAGCAGTTATTACCGTGGTTGCTGGTGCTGTTTGCTGTCAGCGTCATTGCGACCTGGGCTGCAGGCTTCATTAGCCATGTGTCGCTGGTCGAAATCCTGATCCCATTCTGTGTGATGGCGATTGCCAATGGCGCGATCTACCCGATTGTTGTCGCCCAGGCGCTGCGTCCCTTCCCACACGCAACTGGTCGCGCCGCAGCTTTGCAGAACACTCTACAACTGGGTCTGTGCTTCCTCGCAAGTCTGGTAGTTTCCTGGCTGATCAGTATCAGCACGCCATTGCTCACCACCACCAGCGTGATGTTATCAACAGTAGTGCTGGTCGCGCTGGGTTACATGATGCAACGTTGTGAAGAAGTTGGCTGCCAGAATCATGGCAATGCCGAAGTCGCTCATAGCGAATCACACTGATCTATATCGATATACTTATACTTAGGCTGCTAACAAAATTTTGTTGTATGATTGAAATTAGCGGCCTATACTAATTTCGAGTTGTTAAAGCTACGATAAATATTATGTTTTTACGGGGACAGGATCGTTCCCGACTCACTATGGATAGTCATTTCGGCAAGGGTTCCTCCTTTCCCTCTGTTCTACGTCGGATTATAGACTCGCGGTTTTTTCTGCGAGATTTCTCACAAAGCCCAAAAAGCGTCTACGCTGTTTTAAGGTTCTGATCACCGACCAGTGATGGAGAAACTATGAGTTCATCGTGTATAGAAGAAGTCAGTGTACCGGATGACAACTGGTACCGTATCGCCAACGAATTACTTAGCCGTGCCGGTATAGCCATTAACGGTTCTGCCCCGGCGGATATTCGTGTGAAAAACCCCGATTTTTTTAAACGCGTTCTGCAAGAAGGCTCTTTGGGGTTAGGCGAAAGTTATATGGATGGCTGGTGGGAATGTGACCGACTGGATATGTTTTTTAGCAAAGTCTTACGCGCAGGTCTCGAGAACCAACTCCCCCATCATTTCAAAGACACGCTGCGTATTGCCGGCGCTCGTCTCTTCAATCTGCAGAGTAAAAAACGTGCCTGGATAGTCGGCAAGGAGCATTACGATTTGGGTAATGACTTGTTCAGCCGCATGCTTGATCCCTTCATGCAATATTCCTGCGCTTACTGGAAAGATGCCGATAATCTGGAATCTGCCCAGCAGGCGAAGCTCAAAATGATTTGTGAAAAATTGCAGTTAAAACCAGGGATGCGCGTACTGGATATTGGCTGCGGCTGGGGCGGACTGGCGCACTACATGGCATCTAACTATGACGTAAGCGTGGTCGGCGTCACCATTTCTGCCGAACAGCAAAAAATGGCTCAGGAACGCTGTGAAGGCCTGGATGTCACCATTTTGCTGCAAGATTATCGTGACCTGAACGACCAGTTTGATCGTATTGTTTCTGTGGGGATGTTCGAGCACGTCGGACCGAAAAATTACGATACCTATTTTGCGGTGGTGGATCGTAATTTGAAACCGGAAGGTATATTCCTGCTCCATACTATCGGTTCGAAAAAAACCGATCTGAATGTTGATCCCTGGATTAATAAATATATTTTTCCGAACGGTTGCCTGCCCTCTGTACGCCAGATTGCTCAATCCAGCGAACCCCACTTTGTGATGGAAGACTGGCATAACTTCGGTGCTGATTACGATACTACGTTGATGGCGTGGTATGAACGATTCCTCGCCGCATGGCCAGAAATTGCGGATAACTACAGTGAACGCTTTAAACGAATGTTTACCTATTATCTGAATGCCTGTGCAGGTGCTTTCCGCGCCCGTGATATTCAGCTCTGGCAGGTCGTGTTCTCACGCGGTGTTGAAAACGGCCTTCGAGTCGCTCGCTAAAGGCTATTCTATCGCCCCCTCTCCGGGGGCGATTTCAGATCAGGCTTCTGTACCTGGTTGATTCATGGCATTTTCTCGTGCCGCCAGCACACGTTCTACCGTATCTACCACTGCCTGAGTTTGTGGATCGATTTCAATGTTGACGCGTGCGCCGAGTTTTTTCTTCCCAAGAGTCGTGCGTTCCAGAGTTTCCGGAATTAAATGGACGCAAAAACGCGTTGGCGTGACTTCGCCGACGGTCAGGCTAATACCGTCGATGCCAATAAATCCTTTGTACAGAATATATTTCATCAACTGACTATCCTGGACTTTAAACCAGATCTGGCGATTATTTTCCGAGGTTAATATTTTCGCCACTTCAGCGGTGGTCATAATATGACCTGACATTAAGTGTCCGCCAATTTCATCACTGAATTTCGCCGCACGCTCAACGTTTACCCAATCCCCCACTTTTAAATCGCCAAGATTGGTAATGCGTAACGTTTCTTTCATCAGGTCAAAACTGACATGGTTGCCGTTAATTTCCGTCACGGTCAGGCAGCAACCGTTATGCGCCACGGAAGCACCGGTTTCCAGGCCGTCCAGCATGTGGTCGGGTAACTCCACCACATGCGTACGAAAATTTGGTTTCTCGTCAATCGACACCAGTTTTGCGGTGCCCTGTACAATCCCCGTAAACATACTTACAACTCCTGAAATCAGTTAAGACATTCTGTTCAGCACAATAGCAGGTGGCAAACGCCCTTACCAGTGAAGGGGTAAGAATGACTATTTTTTCACTGGAGAATTAATAAATCCTCGCTACAATAGACTGAATTTCCCCTGCTTCTTCTTTTTGCTGCCCATTCAGGCGGCTTTTTAGTCTCTCATATAACTACAAATAAAAGGTGTTCACGTGCAGAAGTATATCAGTGAAGCGCGTCTGTTATTAGCATTAGCAATCCCGGTGATTCTCGCGCAAATCGCCCAAACTGCGATGGGTTTTGTCGATACCGTGATGGCGGGCGGCTATAGTGCCACCGACATGGCGGCGGTCGCTATCGGTACTTCTATCTGGCTTCCGGCGATCCTCTTTGGTCACGGACTGCTGCTGGCATTAACGCCGGTTATCGCGCAATTAAATGGTTCCGGTCGACGTGAGCGCATTGCGCATCAGGTGCGACAAGGTTTCTGGCTGGCAGGTTTTGTTTCCGTTCTCATTATGCTGGTGCTGTGGAATGCAGGTTACATTATCCGCTCCATGGAAAACATCGATCCGGCTCTGGCGGACAAAGCCGTGGGTTATCTGCGTGCGTTGTTGTGGGGCGCGCCGGGCTATCTGTTCTTCCAGGTTGCCCGTAACCAATGTGAAGGTCTGGCAAAAACCAAGCCGGGTATGGTAATGGGCTTTATCGGCCTGCTGGTGAACATTCCGGTGAACTATATCTTTATTTATGGTCATTTCGGTATGCCTGAGCTCGGTGGCGTTGGTTGTGGCGTGGCTACTGCGGCGGTGTATTGGGTCATGTTCCTTGCCATGGTTTCTTACATTAAACGCGCCCGCTCCATGCGCGATATTCGTAACGAAAAAGGCACCGCGAAACCCGATCCTGCGGTTATGAAACGACTGATTCAACTCGGTTTGCCGATTGCGCTGGCACTATTCTTTGAAGTGACACTGTTTGCCGTCGTGGCTCTGTTAGTGTCTCCGCTCGGTATTGTTGATGTCGCAGGACACCAGATTGCCCTGAACTTTAGTTCACTGATGTTTGTGCTTCCAATGTCGCTGGCGGCAGCGGTAACTATCCGCGTAGGTTATCGTCTGGGTCAGGGCTCAACGCTGGATGCGCAAACCGCTGCGCGGACCGGGCTTATGGTGGGTGTCTGTATGGCAACCCTGACGGCCATATTCACGGTTTCACTGCGGGAGCAAATCGCCCTGTTGTACAACGACAATCCCGAGGTTGTAACGCTGGCTGCGCATTTGATGTTGCTGGCGGCGGTATATCAGATTTCTGACTCAATCCAGGTGATTGGCAGTGGGATTTTGCGTGGTTATAAAGATACGCGTTCCATTTTCTATATCACCTTTACGGCTTACTGGGTGCTGGGCTTGCCAAGCGGCTATATTCTGGCACTGACCGATCTGGTCGTTGAACCTATGGGGCCAGCAGGCTTCTGGATAGGCTTTATTATTGGCCTGACGTCGGCAGCCATTATGATGATGCTGCGTATGCGGTTCCTGCAACGTCTGCCGTCAGTTATCATTCTGCAACGAGCATCCCGCTAATAAAGACAAGGCGCAACCTTCACGGGTTGCGCCTGTGTTTTTACGCAGGCTGGAGCGTTGCGCCAATCCCGTCTTCGTCTGGCTGTAATTTCAGAGCGTTGCACAGAGTTTGCCGACTGGCATCTGTTATCTCAACGTGTATATCCCCGGTAACTTCCCCTTTCACATTGATGAAGTCAGGTGAGATTTCTTTCGCACTGGTTTGCAGGCAAATCGCTCCCTCTCCGCGCAGGCGTTTCACTTTCAGTTGCACATGCGTTGCCGCACCAGTGATCAGCCACAGTTTTCCGCCATTCAGATTGATGTTACCAACAATAAAAGTGACACCGTCACCTTTTACCGTACTGCCGTCGAGAATCAACACACCGCCCTGCTGTACAGTAATCGTTGATTGTTGCAGCTCTGCGCCATAACCAATAATCATTGAAGCGCCGTCCAGTAATGCAACACTCCCGGTCAGTTCAACCGGTGCGCGATCTTCCTCTACGACAAAATTTTCGTCCGCGCTGGTGGGTGACAACAGGATCACTGTTCCACCTTGTATTACCGCATTTTCCAGCGTACCGGCATGCACTTCAGCCCGACCACCCACATTCACGGACAGGTTTTGCGTCTTACCGGAACTGTAGAGCTGAAGGCCATCCGTCCCCAGACGATAAATGGATCCATTCTCAACAATAGTGTCAGAGTCTTCACCACCGAGATTATTCATGGTGCCACCAGCAAGCAACGTATCACTGGCTTTCCCGGCCAGCATAAAAACGCCGCCCTGATTAATCTCACAATTGCTGGCTTCCCCACCTGGATACACCAACAATTCACCACCTTCATCTACCACGACCGCTGAGGTTGTCCCATTAACCAACAGGCCGCCCTCTTGATCGAGAATGATTTTTTCCGCGCGATGTCCTTCCAGTACACGCAGGTTACCGCCATTTTCCAGCAACAAACCGCAGGCATAACCTTTATCAACGCTGAATTCACCTTCGGGATGGCGGCCATTAACCGTAGCGAGCGTAGAGAGACTAATTGCGCCTCCCTCGGACTGAACAATATCTGTGGCAATGGCACCGTCGCTGACCGATAGCGTGCCATTGTTACCGTACTGTGTGCATTTGGCGATCCCACCGGTTGCCACTTTCAACCAGCCAGCCCCCGTGACCACGGTATTTTCGGCTCTTCCGCCAGCTTCAACAATCAACTCGCCTTCAGTAAGTTGCGTCGCGCCAATGACCTCGCCGGTCTTAACAATTTGCACATTCCCGTCGCTCATCAAGTTTTTCGCATCAGATCCCATGATTTATTCCTTTGCTGCATCTGTGTGCCTTTATTGCTACCTAAGTGTAAAGGCTACGGAGGATTTATCCACGACAGATTTGAGATGGTGGCAAACAACTCTGTTTAAACTCTGATACACGAATTATTGGGTTGTATCAGATGTAAATGCGATCCTGAATAAAAATCGCCCTTGCAAATCAACAAAATATAGCCAATTTGCTTAAAAGCTCTGCAAACGGTCGAAATAGCGCAGAAAATTACGTTTTGCCTCTTGCCACCTTCCCACTCTGCCGCTAATATTCGTCCCCGTTGTCACCTACAACGTTGCGTTCATAGCTCAGTTGGTTAGAGCACCACCTTGACATGGTGGGGGTCGTT
>ERZ791577.1560-NODE-1560-length-12062-cov-3.492796_pt1 | contig 12062 bp, 12 predicted proteins | sample MGYA00509969_ERZ791577 | MGnify/ENA primary metagenome ERZ791577 (study PRJEB30046, sample SAMN00791917) | human gut metagenome | study: EMG produced TPA metagenomics assembly of the A metagenome-wide association study of gut microbiota in type 2... | reverse complement strand
CCCATCGGAATTGCCGGATTTTCATCACTGACAGCGCTGTCATTTAGTGAGGATCCGGAACGGGCATCCATTCCTTTTGACAAGGAGAGAAACGGCTTCGTCATGGGAGAGGGTTCCGCTATCGTGGTACTGGAAGAGCTGGAGCATGCAAAGAGACGCGGAGCGAAGATCTATGCGGAGCTGATCGGTTATGGCTGTTCTTCGGATGCTTACCATATTACATCCCCCGCGGAGGACGGCAGCGGAGCAGCCACCGCCATGCTGAATGCCTTAAAAGACGGCGGGGTGGAACCGGAGGAGCTTACTTATATTAATGCACACGGAACCAGCACCCATCATAATGATCTGTTCGAGACCAGAGCGATCAAACTCGCATTTGGAGAACATGCTTATGATCTGAAGATCAATTCCACCAAATCCATGGTAGGGCATCTTTTAGGAGCAGCGGGTGCAGTGGAATTCGTCACCTGCGTAAAAGAAATTCAGGAAGGCTATATCCATCGTACCGTGGGACTGCGTGAGACGGAGGAGGAACTGGATCTGAATTACTGCCGGGACAGCTACGAAGAAGAGGTGCCTTATGCACTGACCAATTCGCTGGGCTTCGGCGGACATAATGCGAGTCTGTTGCTAAAGAAGTACATGGAATAACCGGAACGGAGGAATCATGTCAGTATATAACACACAGGAAATCATGGAGATCCTGCCCCACAGACATCCCTTTCTGCTGATCGATACGATCGAGGAGCTGGAGCCCGGTGTGCGGGCAGTGGGACGCAAAAACGTAACCTTCAATGAACCGTATTTTGCCGGACATTTTCCGGGGAATCCGGTGATGCCCGGAGTACTGATCCTGGAGGCACTTGCCCAGACCGGGGCGGTGGCAATTTTGTCTCTGCCGGAGAACCGAGGCAAGACCGCTTATTTTGCAGGGATCGACAAGGCAAAATTCAAACAGATGGTGCGCCCCGGAGACACCTTGGAACTGGAGACCACCATTATCCGCAGCAAGGGACCGGTGGGCGTCGGGGAAGCGATCGCCACGGTAAACGGAAAACTGGCGGCGAAAGCAGAGCTTACCTTTGCGTTAAAATAAGAATAATCTGCGGAAGTGATTTTTTATGAGCGGGACAGAGAGATAAAAGTGACGCAGAATAAGAGGTGCAGGTATGGGAAGTGTAGATACAGAAACAGAGATCAAATGCCCGAAATGTAAGAAAATGATAAACAGAGACCGGGCAGCGAAAAATAAATATGTCTGCTATGAGTGTGGTTATTATTTCCGGGTGAAGACCCACAACCGGATCCGCATGGTGGCAGACCGGAAAAGCTTTCAGCCTTGGTTCGAGGAGATAGAAGAGAGCAATCCACTGAAATATGAGGGCTATGAAGAAAAGCTGTCGGAGGCCAGGGAAAAATCCGGCGTAAAAGAAGCTGTGACCGTAGGTGAATGCGAGATCTACGGGGAAAAGGCTGTGATCGGCATCTGCGAATCCAAATTTATGATGGGCAGTATGGGTCATGTGGTCGGCGAGAAAGTCACCCGGGCTATAGAGAAAGCTACGGAACGGAAACTACCGGTATTTTTGTTCTGCTGTTCCGGCGGTGCGAGAATGCAGGAGGGAATTGTGTCGCTGATGCAGATGGCAAAGACCTCCGCGGCGATCAAACGGCATGGAGAAGCAGGACTTCTCTATGCGACGATCTTGACAGATCCCACCACAGGTGGTGTAACGGCCAGTTTTGCTATGCTGGGAGATGTGATCATGGCGGAACCGGGAGCCTTGATCGGCTTCGCAGGACCGAGAGTTATTAAGCAGACTCTGGGACAGCGCCTCCCTGATGGCTTCCAGACAGCGGAATTTTTGCAGGAGCATGGTTTTGTGGACGGTATCGTCCGCCGGGAGAATCTGAAGAAGACCTTATATTTCCTGATCACGACGCATCGGTGCAGTGAGGGGAATTATGCGGATTTTAAGAAAAATATTGACTTCCATTTTGAACCTACGGAGATTGTGAAGGAACGGTCATTCCTGACACTTCCCAGAACAGCATGGGAAAAGGTCAAGACCGTCCGGAGAGTGGACAGACCGGCAGCAACCGACTATATTCCCTACATTTTCGATTATGTAGTGGAGGCTCACGGAGACCGTTATTATGGGGATGATAAAGCACTGGTAGGTGCGGTGGCATTCCTGGACGGGCAGCCGGTGACAGTGCTGGCAGATGTGAAGGGCAAGGATTTTGCGGAGTGTGCTAGACGCAATTACGGTATGCCCATGCCGGAGGGGTATCGTAAGGCACTGCGCCTGATGAAACAGGCGGAGAAATTCCACCGCCCCATTATCAGCTTTGTAAATACGCCGGGGGCTTTCTGCGGCGTGGAGGCGGAGGAGAGAGGCCAGGGCGAGGCCATTGCCCGGAACCTGCTGGAGATGTCAGCCTTAAAAGTACCGGTATTGTGCATCCTTATCGGAGAAGGAGGCAGCGGCGGGGCACTGGCTACAGCGGTAGGCAATGAGGTATGGATGATGGAAAATGCCACATACTCGATCCTGTCTCCCGAAGGCTTTGCTTCTATATTATGGAAGGATGCTGACCGTGCCAGAGAAGCCAGTGAGGTCATGAATATTACATCCGAGGATCTGAAACGCCTCGGTGTGATCGAGCGGATCGTACCGGAATACGGCGGAGCAGACCAGAGTACCGTGGAAGCCATCGGCGGTTATCTCAAGGAACATATCAAGGAATTTCTGCAAAAATATACCGGCATGACCGGTGAACAAATCGCAGAGGAACGTTATGAAAGGTTCCGCAAGTATTAAAGCGGTAACGAGAGGTGATGTGGGATGAAGCACGGAAAAATGATCCTGGGGGAATTACATGCAGATATTCCCGTGATCCAGGGAGGCATGGGTGTGGGAATCAGTCTGTCCGGGCTGGCCGGAGCAGTGGCAGCTGCCGGTGGGATCGGCATCATTTCTACTGCCCAGATCGGTTTCCGGGAGCCGGATTTTGACAGAGATCCCATCGCCTGTAATCTGCGCACTATCGGAAAAGAAATAGAAAAAGCAAGGCAGATCGCAAAAGGCGGTATCGTCGGTGTCAATATCATGGTGGCAACGCAACACTACGAGGATTATGTCAGGGCAGCAGTGCAGGCTGGTACAGACTGCATTATCTCCGGTGCGGGCTTGCCGCTGGATCTGCCCGGAGTTGTGGCAGAGACGGAAAACGGAATGCCCGGGCGCAGCCACCGGACGATGTTAGCGCCGATCGTGTCGAGCCCCCGTGCCCTGTCGGTCGTCACGAAATACTGGATGAAAAAATACGACAGAAAGCCGGACTTTATCGTGGCAGAGGGACCGTTGGCAGGAGGTCATCTGGGATTTAAACGGGAAGAACTGGATGCTTACACACCGGAGAACTATGAGAGAGAACTTACGGCAATGATCCGGCAGGCAGCAGAACTGGAAATTCCACTGATCGCTGCAGGCGGTATTTATGACCGGAGGGATCTGGAGCATTGCCTGTCCCTGGGGGCTGCAGGGGTACAGATGGGAACCCGTTTCGTGACCACAGAGGAATGTGATGCGGCGGAGGCGTACAAGCAGGAGTATCTCCGGGCGCAGAAAGAAGATATTGTTATTGTGAAAAGCCCGGTGGGAATGCCCGGCAGAGCTATACAGAATGCTTTTCTGGAAAAGGTGGCGGCCGGGGAACGGTTTATGACCGGATGCAGACATTGCATTAAGACCTGCGATCCGAAGACAGCACCGTATTGCATCACCAGAGCATTGATCAATGCGGCAACGGGAGATGTGGATAACGGACTGCTGTTCTGTGGCAGCAATGCCTGGAGGGCGCAGAAAATAGAAAGAACAGTGGATATCATGGAGGAAATGGCGTGAGGACCATAAGAATCACCGGAACCGGAAGTGCACTTCCGGGAAGGATTGTTACAAATAAAGAATTGGAGCAGATGGTAGAAACCTCGGATGAATGGATCCGTGAGAGAACCGGTATCGGTGAGCGTCATGTGTCTGTGGGGGAGACAGTTGTGACACTTGCGTCAGAAGCAGCCCGTAAAGCACTGGAACAGGCAGGAAAAAGAGCGGAAGAGATCGACCTGATCCTGGTGGCAACCTGCTCTCCGGAGCAGTATCTGCCCTGTTGCGCATGTCAGGTGCAGGCGGACATCGGCGCAGTGAATGCACTGGCTTTTGATGTGAATGCGGCCTGTTCCGGATTTTTGTTTGCATTGAATACCGCGGATGCCTATCTGCGGACGGGACTTGCGGAAAATGCGCTGGTCATCGGCAGTGAGGTACTGTCCAAGCTGGTGGACTGGACGGACCGGGGCAGCTGCATCCTGTTCGGAGACGGCGCCGGGGCGGTAGTTGTGGAGAGATGCAGGACGGAGTCTCGGGCGGTGGAATACGGTAACGCTTTGCTGGCGGCGGAGGAGAAACGGATACCGGCAGCAGGCATTCTGGGCCGGGCACTGCACTCCGACGGCACCGGTGGCGGAGTCCTGCAATGCGGAGCAAGAGAACTGACAACCCCATATGCAAGGACTTCAGCGGCAAAAACGGACCAAAACCAGCCGACGGACGGCAGGGAACATTATATTCAGATGGACGGACAGGAAGTGTACCGGTTCGCCACCAGACGGGTGCCACAGTGTATCGAGGAAGCACTGTCAGATGCCGGACTTGCTGTGCCGGATATTGATATGTTCGTATTGCATCAGGCCAACGCACGTATTATTGATGCGGTGGCGAAAAGACTGCATGCAGACAGAGACAAATTCCCCACCAATCTGGAAAGGGTCGGAAATATGTCCTCCGCCTCCATTCCGGTGCTTCTGGATGAACTGCACAAGCAGGGAAAACTGCACCGCGGCGACCGCATCGTTCTGGCGGGATTCGGCGCCGGACTTACGATTGGGGCTTGCGTGATGACCTGGTAGACGATATACTGATAACGACTAAGGACACGACAACGGCATGGACGCGGTCCGGTAGACAGGAAGCCTGCGGTCCTGGAGTATTGCCGGTATACCAGAGAGACATTTATTGGGAAAACTATGGAAAAAAGCAACAACCGGGTACTGAATGAACTGTTGGTGAACCTGTTCCATAACGTGATGGATGCAGAGGCAAAGGCGGTCATAACAGAAGAATTCAAGGATATTACAAATAATGACATACACATTCTGGAGGCTATCGGCATCGAGGAACCAAAGAGTATGTCCCGTATCGCTGGGGAACTCCACGTTACCGTGGGTACCCTGACCACGAATATGAACAGTCTGGAGAGAAAAGGATATCTCACCCGCAACCGCAGCACCAGAGATAAACGTGTAGTGCTGGTGACCCTGACAGAGAAGGGGAGAAAAGCTTTTTTCCATCACAGAGATTTCCACAGGAAAATGATCCACACCATCATACGGGATCTGGACGAGGAAGAAATGAAGACATTGATCAAATGTCTGGGAAAACTGGATACATTTTTCAGAGATGGCAATGCAGAGTGACCGGAGAACTCCGGTTACTCTTTTTTGTTTGCAGGACATCGAAATCTTTCGGAAATTACAACAAACTATTTTCAGATGAAAATAAATGTATTAAAATAGAAATAAGTATTGGCAGAACGAAGACAGTTTTGCATAGTTACAGCAAACGCAAGAGAAAATAATGAAATATAGAAACGGAGGATCCTACGATGAAGAGAATCGGAATGTTAACGAGCGGTGGTGACTGCCAGGCCCTGAACGCAGCCATGAGAGGTGTGGTGAAGACACTGGCGAACAGTAAGGAAGAGGTCGAGATCTATGGCTTCCTCGATGGCTACAGAGGACTGATTTACGGTAATTTCCGCATGCTGACAGACAAGGATTTCTCCGGCATCCTTACCAAGGGCGGCACGATCCTGGGAACCTCCCGGACCCCGTTCAAGACGATCCAGGATCCGGATCCCAACGGGCTGAACAAAGTGGAAGCCATGAAGCAGAACTATTACAAGCTGCAGCTGGACTGCCTTGTAATTCTCGGTGGTAACGGCACCCACAAGACTGCGAACCTGTTGCGCAAGGAAGGACTGAATATCGTAACGTTGCCTAAGACCATTGACAATGATCTGTGGGGCACCGATATGACCTTCGGTTTCCAGAGTGCAGTGGATATTGCAACGGATGCCATCGACTGCATCCACACCACAGCGGCTTCCCATGGCAGAGTATTTATCGTGGAAGTGATGGGACATAAGGTAGGATGGCTTACCCTGAATGCAGGCATGGCCGGCGGTGCGGATATCATTTTGATTCCCGAGATTCCTTATGATATCGATAAGGTGATCGAGAAAATTGAAGACAGAGACAAAAAAGGCTGCCGTTTTACCATCATCGCGGTAGCCGAGGGTGCTATCTCCAAAGAGGATGCAGCCCTTACGAAAAAAGATTACAAGAAAAAGATGGAAAAATATCCGTTCCCTTCCGTATCCTATGAAGTGGCTGCGCAGATCCAGGAGAAGACCGGCAGAGAAGTACGTGTCACTGTACCTGGTCATATGCAGAGAGGAGGAAGCCCCTGCCCTTACGACAGAGTATTCGCCAGTCGTCTGGGCTCCGAGGCAGGCAAGCTGATCCTGGACAACCAGTACGGCTTCATGGTAGGCTATAAGAACCGTGAGATCGTAAGAGTTCCGTTAGAGGATGTAGCGGGCAAGCTTAAGACCGTGGATCCGGATGCCACCATCGTGCAGGAGGCGAAGATGCTGGGCATCTGCTTTGGCGATTAAGAAAGTCTTCACGGCAGAACAAAGTTAGGAAGAGAGAAAACACATGTCATATACAGCGCTATACCGGAAGTTTCGTCCGGATGCTTTTTCCGATGTCAAAGGTCAGGATCATATCGTGACCACACTGAAGAATCAGCTACGGGCGAACCGGATCGGCCATGCGTATCTGTTCACCGGAACGAGAGGTACCGGTAAAACTACGGTGGCGAAGATTTTTGCGAAAACAGTGAACTGCGAACACCCCACAGAGGACGGCCCCTGTGGGGAATGCCGTATTTGTAAGGCCATTGCGGCGGGAGCCAGCATGAATGTCATCGAGATCGACGCGGCTTCCAACAACGGTGTGGACAATATCCGTGAGATCATCGACGAGGTATCCTATTCCCCCGCGGAGGGAAAATACAAGGTCTACATCATCGACGAGGTGCATATGCTCTCCCCCGGAGCTTTCAACGCATTGTTAAAAACGCTGGAAGAGCCGCCATCTTATGTTATTTTTATTCTGGCGACCACAGAGGTGCACAAGATCCCCATTACGATCCTGTCCCGCTGCCAGAGATATGATTTTAAACGAATCTCCATTGATACCATCACGGATCGCATGAAGGAACTGATGGACACGGAGCAGGTACAGGTGGAGGACAGAGCACTGCGCTACATTGCGAAGGTAGCGGACGGTTCCATGCGTGATGCGCTAAGCCTTCTGGATCAGTGTATTGCATTCCATCTAGGCAAGGAGCTGACCTACGACATGACCCTGGATGTGTTGGGGGCAGTGGATACGGAAGTGTTCAGCAGATTGCTGCGTTTCGTCATGGACCGGAATGTGTTAGGATGCATTGAACTGTTGGAAGAGATTGTCATGCAGGGAAGAGAACTGGTACAGTTCGTCACGGACTTTACCTGGTATCTGCGGAATCTGATGTTGGTACAGACAGCGGATAATCTGGAGGATGTCATAGACATGTCTACGGACAATCTGGCGAATCTGAAGGAAGAAGCTTCCATGCTGTCCATGGACCAGATCATCCGCTATATTCATATTTTCTCCGAACTGTCCGGCCAGATCCGCTATGCGGCACAGAAACGTATTCTGGTAGAGATCGCGCTGATCAAGCTGTGCAAGCCGGAGATGGAGACGGATCAGGAGGCGGTCCTGGATAGAATCCGCCAGGTGGAGGAAAAGGTCGAGAACGGTATTGTAGTCACGGCGGCCCAGATGCCTGCCGGAGCTCCCGGAGCACAGGGAGTGCCGCAGGCCGGTGTGGCAAAGCCGAAGCCACAGTTGCCGAAGGCGGTCCCCGAGGATATCCAGGAGATCGTACGGAAATGGCCGGCCATCGTTGGAAATGCCGAGAATCCCATGAAGATGTATCTGAAAAACGCCCGATTAAGTCTGGGTGGAGACAACAAGCTCATGGTGGTGTTGGAGGACGGACTGGCTTCCGATTATTTCAAGGGGGAAGCCCACGAACAGAACAAGCAGCAGCTGGAAATGCTGTTGTCCGATTTTTCCAGCAAAGAGATTGAAGTGACGATCCAGACGGTGGAAAGCAGCAGAGAATTCGAAGACAACTATGTGGATCTCAGTAAGGTCATCAACATGGAGATCGATGAGGAAGAGTGATCCTGCGTGAATTTGGGATTGCGGCAGACTTGCAGATAAGGTAAGATAGAATAATAACTCAACCATATATGAGCACGTAGGACAATAGTCCGAAATGCGAATATATGTTATGATTTCGAAAGTGCGCAGCACGGAGAAATCAATTATAAATAATATGGAGGAAACAGCAACATGGCAAAAAGAGGTGGATTCCCCGGAGGCGCAATGCCCGGTAATATGAACAATCTGATGAAGCAGGCACAGAGAATGCAGCGTCAGATGGAAGAGGGACAGAAGGAATTAGAGACCAGGGAGTTCTCTGCATCCGCAGGCGGCGGAGCTGTGGAAGTGACCATCAACGGTAAAAAAGAGATCACATCCATCAAGCTGGCAGAGGAGATCGTGGATCCCGAGGATATCGAGACTCTGCAGGATGCTATCGTGGCAGCAGCCAACGAAGCACTGCGCAAGGCGGATGAAGCCAATGCAGAACTTATGGGCAAAATGACCGGAGGATTAGGAGGATTTCCTTTCTAATGGAACTCTACAGCGGACAGATCAATAAATTAATAGAAGAACTGGCAGCCCTTCCGGGGATTGGCAGTAAGTCCGCACAGCGACTGGCTTTTCACCTGATCAATATGCCGAAGGACCGTGTGGACAGACTGGCAAACGTCATGATCGAAGCCAGAGCCAATGTCCGCTATTGCAAGGAATGCTATACTCTGACGGATAAGGAACTCTGCCCGGTGTGTGCGAATCCCAGACGGGATCATCGTACCATTATGGTGGTGGAGAACACCAGAGATCTGGCGGCTTATGAGAAGACCGGCAAATATGAGGGCGTGTACCATGTACTGCATGGTGCCATTTCCCCGATGCTGGGTGTGGGACCCGGTGACATCAAGCTGAAGGAACTGATGGAACGTCTGCAGGGTGATGTGGAGGAGGTCATTATCGCAACCAATTCCAGCCTGGAAGGTGAGACCACGGCAATGTATATCAGCAAGCTTATCAAGCCCACAGGAATCAAGGTGACCAGAATTGCCAGCGGAGTGCCCGTGGGTGGTGATCTGGAATATATCGATGAGGTAACATTGCTCCGTGCCTTAGAAGGCAGAGTGGAGTTATAAGCAGCAGAGAAAATGAATAAATGTGGGAGGAGAAGACAATGGCAGTAACAAAAAGTGTATTTGGGAAAAGCCCCGAAGGGAGAGAGATCTCTCTGTATACCCTGAGCAATAGCAAGGGAATGCAGGCAAAGGTAACAGATCTCGGTGCGAATCTGGTAGGAATCCTGGTACCGGATGCGCAAGGTGTGACAGCTGATGTGACACTGGGCTTTGACAGCGTGGACCGTTATTATAAGAATTACAGCTTCTTCGGTGCAGTGATCGGACCCTGTGCGAACCGTACCGCAGGGGCAGCATATACATTAGACGGTGTGGATTACCGGATGGACCAAAATGACGGGCCCAACAATCTGCACACACATATTGAGTTGGGCTTCCATAAGAGAATCTGGGATGCGGTTCCGGGAGATAACAGTGTCACCTTTTCTCTGGAGGACGAGGATGGATATCTGGGATTCCCCGGACATAAAAAGGTGTCCGTAACCTATTCCCTGGACGAGGAGAATGCCTTAAGACTGCATTATCATGCGTCCAGTGACAAACGGACTATTTTTAATCTGACCAATCATTCCTATTTTAATCTGGACGGACAAGGTACCGGCAGAATTGAGGACCATGAATTATGGCTGGGAGCTTCCCATTTCACACCTGTGGTACCGGGATCCATTCCTACCGGTGAGATCTGCGCAGTGGCGGGCACACCCATGGATTTCACACAGCCGAAGAAGATCGGAAGAGATATTGAAGCAGACTTTGAACAGTTAAAACTGACAGGTGGCTATGATCATAATTTCTGCATTGATGACTGGGATGGCAGCCTGAAACATATTGCGACTGCAAAAGGACCGAAGAGTGGCAGAGTGATGAAGGTATATACCACATTGCCCGGCGTACAGTTCTATGCAGGTAACTTTATCGCACCGGAGGAGGGAAAAGCAGGCGCAGCCTATGATAATAGAAGCGGATTCGCCCTGGAGACCCAGTATTATCCGGATACCATTCATCATGAGAACTTCCCTTCTTATATCTTTGGTGGGGAAAATGGTGATTATGATTCTGTGACCGTATATAAATTCGAGTAAATAAATAGTTATGCAAACTTTGTCGAAGTGTTTTTTTAAGGACGCGACAAAGAACGCTAAAATACCTCCTGTGCGGATGCTATAGTTAGTGATAACTGATAGAAACGGCATGGGAGGTGTTTTTTGTATGGAATTACCGAAGAACATAACGCAGATCGGAGAGGCGGACAAGCACTGCAGAATCTATGTGGAAGATTATGTGGTATCTTACATAAAACAAATGAATGGAATGGCACAGAACAAGGATATTGCCATAGCATTATACGGCAGGAAGACAGTAGAGGACGGTGTGGCATATCAATTCGCCTATGGCTCCGCAAAGCTGAATTTCCTGCAGAAGCCGGTGCGGCACCTGTCCCAGGCGCAGGAACAGGAGATTGAGAAGCTGCGGAGAAAGTATTTTTCGGAAATGACCTTTTTAGGCTACCAGATACTGAATGGCGAGATGGTGGAAGGCTTCCAGATCTGCGAACAGGAGATCTGCCGTTATGTGTCGGGGTATGCGCAGTTCTATGAGAAGAATGACAGTATGCTGGCATATATGCTGGAGAACCGGGGCGAAGAGGCGGCACCGGAGAAGGTGGATCAGGAAAAATACGAAGTGGTGAAGAAACGGCAGGAGGAACGTAGACAGAGACAGGAGAGCGGAAATGCCTTCCGTGCCGCCGGACATACGGAGAATGCGCCTGTGGAATATCGCAGAGCGGTAGAGAACAGACGCAGGGAACCAGATAATATTATACCCATGCCAACGACCGGACTGCGTCGGATGAAAATGGCGGCTGCCGGTGTCTTTGTTCTGCTCTGCGTGATGGCATTGGCATTGATGCGGCAGGAAAGCACCGGAGAATCCCTGGGGGAGACAGCCAGGCAGGCCATGAGCAACCTGATGGAGCAGAAACTGCCGGATGCGGTGGAGGAACAGAGCCAGATCAGCACGCTGGTGGCGGAGGACAAGCTGGAGGATGCTCTGCGACAGGAAAATGCTGCGGCGGGAAATACTACTGGGACTGCAGCAGAGACAGTGATGCCGGAAGGCACGGAAAATGCATCAATGGATGGAACGGGAAACAGTGCTGTAGATCCGACGGAAGAAAATACGGGCAGTGTAGCGGATGGAACATCTGCGGACGGCAATGTCACAAAAAATACGACAGATGTGACGGAGGCAACAGAACAGAACACGACACAGGAAACAATACAGGATGTGACACAGACGGCAGAATCTGCAGTGGCAGAGACTCCTACAGTGGAGGCGGTTGCTCAACCCACACATTATACTATCCAGAGAGGGGACACACTGATCGGTATTTCTCTGCGGAACTACGGCAGCAACAGTAAGGTATCTGAGATCTGTTCCCTGAATGGTATCACTGACCCGGATGATATCAAGATCGGTCAGGAAATCCTTCTCCCGTAAAAAACTTATTTTCAAAAAGG
>ERZ791577.1559-NODE-1559-length-12078-cov-30.397239_pt1 | contig 12078 bp, 10 predicted proteins | sample MGYA00509969_ERZ791577 | MGnify/ENA primary metagenome ERZ791577 (study PRJEB30046, sample SAMN00791917) | human gut metagenome | study: EMG produced TPA metagenomics assembly of the A metagenome-wide association study of gut microbiota in type 2... | reverse complement strand
GGGAGAGGAAAAGGAGGCAGAAAAAGGCCTCCAAAATTCGCGAATTCTAAAACAGATGGCCGGTTGGGCGGAAATTCGCAAATTTTGAAGGCTGGGGAAACTCTGTTTAAAAACTTCCGGACTGGCCCCGATGCTCTCATAATGTCAATAAATCGGAATAATCGGGAATGGTCTCTAAAAATACATATTTTTTACTTTCATAATCCATCTTGCAGATGTAATGCTCCAGCCCGTTGCTCACCACCAGAAAGTCGACATGGAGCAGGAGATTGTAGACCGAAATCTGGTCGAACACTTTCTGTGTGATGGGAATATGGGGTGCTTTGTACTCGATAATCATGCGGGGCTGTAGCTCACGGGAGTAGAGCACACTGTCGGCGCGCAGCACCTTGTCGCCACATTTCAGCTGGATTTCGTTGGCGAGCAGCGAGGCAGGATACCCCTTGTGCTCGATGAGAAAATGAACGAAATGCTGGCGCACCCACTCTTCGGGAGTGAGCGTGATGAACTTCCGGCGCAGCACATCCAGTATCTGGGGATGCTGTTTTGAGCCCGAAACCTTGATGTCGAAAGATGGCAAATTTAAGCGAATCATTTTTCTATACCTTATTATATATAGGGGTTATATTTCTTTCTTTTCTGTTTTCGATATGGTTTCTTTTCTTCTTTTAACCATACCTCATTTTCAAAAACTACCTCTTTTATATAGGCAGTTCAATTTATTTTTTGTAACTTTGCAGTCGAAGTGCAGCTGAAAACTGCACCTCAGAAAACTGCGAACCTGGAGGCGGAGCAAATGCTTGTCCGCACCTCCGGAGTTTGCTGGGTGCAAAGTTACAAAAAATAATCCAATGGTAGAAAAGAAAAGTGCAATAAGTTACGAGTCAATCATGAAAGATTTGAAGGCTCGGAAGTATTCGCCCGTCTATGTTCTGATGGGCGAGGAACCTTTTTATATAGATAAGATCTGCGACTACATTTCAGAAAATGTGCTCCAGCCCGAGGAGCGTGACTTCAACCAGACGGTAGTTTTCGGAGCTGATGTTACGGGTGCGCAGGTGGCAGATTTGTGCAAGGGCTACCCGATGATGGCGGAGTATAGAGTGGTGGTTGTGAAAGAGGCTCAGAATTTGCGGAATTTGGAAGCACTCGAGAAGTATCTCGAAAATCCGGTAAAAACAACCATCCTTGTTTTCTGTCATAAAAACGGCAAGCTCGACAGTCGTAAAAAGTTTTCTGCCCTCGCTGCCAAGGCGGGTGTGGTTTTTGAAAGCAAGAAACTCTACGACCGAAATCTGCCGGGCTTCATCGAGACTTATCTCAAGACCCGCAAGGCGACCATAGAACCCAAAGCTACCCAGATGGTGGCTGATCATGTGGGAGCAGATTTGCACCGACTCACTTCCGAGCTCGACAAACTGCTCATTTCTCTTCCTGAGAACGACCGGCGTGTTACTCCGGAGATTGTGGAGCGAGAAATAGGGGTGAGCAAAGACTTCAATGCCTTCGAGCTGAGAAGTGCCATCGTCAGCCGCGATGTGTTCAAGGCAAATCAGATAATAAATTATTTTGACAGCAATCCGAAGAGCGGTTCTCTCTTCACGCTTCTCCCGATGCTCTTTACTTATTTCCAAAACCTGATGATTGCTTATTATGCACCCAACAGGCAGAACGAAAATGAGCTCGCAAAATTCCTGGATTTGCGCGGAGCTTGGGCGGCGCGCGAATATATTACAGGAATGAGGAACTATACGGGCGTGAAAGTGATGGCGATTATTGAGAAGTTTAAGGAGGTGGATGCGAAGATAAAGGGACTGGATAATCCGTCCACTCCGGTGGGTGAACTGATGAAAGAACTCATCTTTTTTATCCTTCACTGATGCTGAAGAGCGAGGTGGGGGAGAGTAGGCGAGCTCCTGCTGAGAGTTTTCTCTCGGCAGGAGCTCGTTTCCGTTTTCGGCCTTCTTTGCTGCCTGTTTCCTGAAAGCAGCCAACTAGCGTTTAGCATTATAAATTTGCCCCAAATAGGGGATTTTCGGCTCTTTTTGGGGCGCTTTCCTGGGCTCATTTTGGGCGATTTTTGGGCAAAAATGGGGGATTTAAGCGATTTTTCGAGCTAGATGCCCATTTTCCTGTTTCGCCTGAAAATAGACTTAACTTTATTGGTTATCAGTAACTTACATAAATTAACCCTCTTCATTACTCGCGAATTTGCCCGTTTCCTTGCCGATAGGCTGGAATACGCTAGAAATGGAAAAATTAGCCATTTCCTGTTGTCTGAAATCGGTCGTTTGCATTTGTTAAGGTTTATATTTCCTAAGTTTATGTTTTTAAATTCACAAATCAAAACGGGCGATTTTGATTTATAAACATAAACGCAAGAAAACTAAATACACGAATTTATGTTTTATATTTATAAAAATAAAGGTAAAATAGGGTGTTTATGGTTGTGAATGAATAAATATTCATACTATATTTTGAATTTGTAAGTAACGGAAACTCAGTTAGTTATGTATTTTAGTTGTTTTATAAACCATAGACTTTTACATAGGTGTTGGGTAAACATTGCATAAACCGCTCTATATGCCTTTATTTAGGTGGTTTATGGTATGAATAACCAGTGATTTAGCCTAAATCTATAAAGAAAAGGTTCGTCATATATTTTGATTGATAGGTTTATATTTGTAAAACTAAACCTAAAAACCGAACACTGGAGTGAGTAGAATTCAAATTTATAAACAGAAACCTAAAGTTTAAAAATCTAAATTTATTCAGAAATGTTTGGTTATTCTAAATTTTTGCTTTATCTTTGTAAAATCAACCGAAAAAGGGTCAAAAAGTGGCTTGTTCGGAAATAAAACATCGTATCAGTAGAAAAATGAACGCTAAAATTTTTAGAGCATGAAAGATAGAATCAGACAGCTGATGGAGGACCAGCATCTCACTCAGCAAAACTTCGCTCAGATGATCGGAATCTCGACCGCTACGCTGAGCAATATTTTCAACGGGAAGACCAATCCATCGCTTAGCATTGTGGATGGCATCCATAAGAGTTTTCCTCAGGTAAACGTTTATTGGGTACTCTACGGTACTCCTCCTATGTATCAGAACCAGGCTTCCCAGGGTGGCAGCGAAGAGGGTGCTGCAGACATGTATCAGGGCGTTACGGATGGAGCAGCCGGTGGTGCTGAGGGGATGAAGCAGGGCAGTCAGCCTTCTGGAGCCGCCTCTGCCGAGCCTATGCTCGATTTTGGAGCCGAAGGAGCCGCAGCCTCCCCTACTTCTCCTTCGCTCTTTGACCAGCCTCAAATGCAAGGTGTAAATCGTACACCTAAAAATATCGCCCAAGCGGCGGTAAAATATGTAGACAAACCGCAAAGAAAGATTACCGAAATCCGTATTTTCTACGATGATCAGACCTGGGAAACCTTCGTTCCTAAGAAATAAAGTAGGGATTGGAGAACCCTAAAACAAACACATAGGAGCGGCGATAAAGAAAAAATATCTCTTTTCTTTTCGTCAATTCGGATTTTTGATGTACCTTTGCATCGTAGAAACGTAGGTGGGCGTAACCGGAAGCTACGCGTACCTATTTATAATATACGTACATTATATAATAAGCATATTAAAAATTAGCAATAAGATGAAAAAATATGTTCTCGACCTCAAGGTGGTTTCTGTAGAGGCGCTTAGCGATAAGCATGTTTTGATTAAGCTTACCGATGAGAAACCTTTGCCTGAAATCTTGCCTGGCCAATTCGTAGAAGTAAGAGTAGACCATTCGCCTACTACCATGCTTCGCCGTCCTATCTCCATCAATTTCGTGGATCGTGAAAATAATCAGCTCTGGTTGCTCGTAGCAATGGTGGGCGACGGTACCCGTCAACTCGGACAGCTCAAGGAGGGCGATGTGCTCAACTGTATGCTGCCTCTCGGCAACGGCTTCACCATGCCTACCGAGAAGAGCCAGAAATATCTGCTCGTAGGTGGTGGCGTAGGTGTGGCTCCGCTCCTCTATTTCGGAAAACTTATCAAGGATTTCGGGGCTGAAGTTACCTTCCTGCTGGGTGCACGCAAGGCTATAGATCTGCTCGAACTGGATGAGTTTGCCAAGATCGGAAAGGTATGCATCACTACCGAGGATGGCTCGGCTGGTGAGGTAGGTTTCGTTACCAACCACTCTGTTTTGGAGAACGAGAAGTTTGATATGATTTCTACCTGCGGACCTAAGCCGATGATGGTGAGCGTGGCTCGCTTTGCCAAGAAGGCTGGCGTGGAGTGTGAGGTTTCTCTCGAGAACAAGATGGCGTGCGGTGTGGGCGCTTGCCTCTGCTGCGTAGAGAAAACTACCGAGGGTAACCAGTGCGTCTGCAAGGATGGACCTGTCATCAACATCAAGAAACTTACTTGGGAAATCTAATTGAGTGAAGAACGAAGAACGAAGAGTGAAGAATTCGTTTGGAAACGAAGAACGAAGAATTCTCTTGTCTTTGTTTGTAAAACATTTTTAAGTAAAAACAGAAGATTATGGCTGATTTAAGTGTAAAGATAAAGGATTTGGAGTTGAAGAACCCTGTGATGACTGCATCGGGTACTTTCGGCTACGGATTGGAATTTGCCGATTTCGTTCCTCTGGAGGAGATTGGCGGTATTATCGTGAAGGGCACTACCCTGGAACCGCGCGAGGGAAACGACTATCCGCGTATGGCTGAAACGCCTCAGGGCATGCTCAACTGCGTAGGTTTGCAGAACAAGGGTGTGGAGTATTTCTGCTCTCACATTTATCCTCAGATCAAGGACATTGATACCAATATGATTGTCAATGTGAGCGGACATTCGCCTGAGAGTTATGCTGAGTGTGCTGCGCGCATCAACGAGCTGTGTGAAATTGATCGCTCAAACTGGCATGGTCCATGTTTATCTGCGGGTTTTCCATCGCATAATTATCGCTTTGTAATATACCCATAGAAAGACCTATACCTCCGGTTTCGGGGAATGTACCGGCATCGATAGTAAGATCGTTATTTTCGCAGGCAGTCCCAATAAAACCTGCCGCAAATGCCAGAATCAGTATATGTTTCAATATTTGTTTCATATTTTGATTTTTATAAGTTTCTCATTTCTAATCTTCCCTATTCACTTGCGGAACTTCTATGCCGCTTGGCCATAGTTCCTCATTTTTTACGTCATATTCTTCTTTACTATTGAAATCTTTCCAATAACGAACAATGTGTGCATCGTTATGATATTTGGAGTAATCCTTGATATCATTGCCGCTTCCTTCATTGAATTTCCAGTAAGCAGCGAGGTGTGCTTCATTTTCCGGATCTTCAATGTCGTACATGTTTTTCCAGATTTCCTCTTGTGTACGTGCTACATCCCAGATACGTGCCTCACAGACATTACCGTTAAGTTGTCGGTCGATAAGCCAGCGGTCATTATAAGAACGTCCTATGTAGAAAAGCCAGTCACCGTCGCTTGCACCGGGAAAACTTTCCTGTTTGCGGTTGGCAAGTTTTATTTCAGAGAACTCGCTGTTGCCATAGTTAGTGCTTCGACTTTGTTCTTTTCCATTGACGTAGAAAATAATTGTTTTGGTGGCAATGTCGTACGTTAGTGCGAGATGGTACCATTCATTTTCTTTCAGTAATTTGGCTTTGTTGGCTTCGGGGAACTTTCCTGCCGGAGTCTGTATCTGCAACTGTTGGCGTGGGAAGCCTGCATCGCCTGCTCGGAAACAGAAATATTGCTCGATGCCCATCAGACTGGAAATGTCTGTATTGGCTTCGTCGAAATTGGATATACGGGTGATTATTTCAAAGGTGACAGCCTTCAAATTGTTCAGATGAGCAGCATTGCCGGCAGGCTCTGTTCCCCATTTGGGTACATAGAATCCGGGAACTTCGACGTAGCAATAGCGTAAGTCAACAGCGGTAGTGATGGCGCTGGAGCGTTTCACTATATACCAGTAGGTGGTTGAGCCATCCAATAGGCCTACACCTTGTGCGGAGTTAAGAGACACTGGGCAGAGATATGCTTTATCAATCTCCAATTCTGTCAGGTTTTCGAAATAAATATGTAACGGAGCAGAATTGATTTTGCCTGCGCGTATTGTCATTTCGTTGCTCTCCAATCGGTAATGTTTGGTCGGCAATATATCATAGCTGGTATTGTTTCGTGAGTTGTAGGCTTCTACTTGTGAAGGGTCAACTGTTACGTTGACTGTAACATCAGTACCGGCAGGATATGCCAGCCGGGCTGTGAAGCTCTTTTCGCGCTGAATAATCGTTTTGTTGAATGTCATAGTCTCCGATGTTTTGCTTTCGGCTACACTTAAATAGACACCGTTGTCGAAGGGGGCGCTTTTACTATAATCGGCATTGTCGCAAGCAGTGACAGCAAGTAACAACATGAAAATTGCGAATCGTATTTTTTGCTTTTTCATCTTAGATTCCTCCTGTGTTTATTTTAAAGGTGAAGGGTTTAAAGTCTGTATGGCACCACGTGTCTCCTTATAAGTGATGTTAGCGTGCGAATAGTCTGCAGCGACATTCTGTATCATTAAGCCGCCGATAGGCCCGCAATCTATTACCTGTATGGCGAAGAAAGGCACTTGTGAGACAAGCCCGTCATTATTGTCCGTAGTCATTAGCTCCGGATCGCCGGTAATGAGCAGCTTGTCCGAGGGAATACCTGCATAATAGATAGCTTCATTAATCAGAAGATGTAACTGGCTGGCATTTTTAGAGGACGTAGTATTGAGTACGTAGCGGGTGAATACATCCCGGTTCGCTTCGGGAATAAAAAGTGGATTACTTTCCAGAAAAAAGATTTTTCCATTTTTTGCTAACGGTGTAATCTTGTCAAGCAGTAACTGACGCATCTCGGCTATACTTGCATTGACTGTTGCGTTATTACCAAGTCCGATGTCACCGGTGTAGGAGATTGAGGCTCCGTCAAGCCCATTGTCGTTAATGGCGGATACCATTTGCTCTAAAGCGGGAGCCAGAAGTGTTTTGATTTCTTGTCCCGAACTTTCTGCGTTCTCTTTGATACTGCTCAGATTGAAACTAAAAAGAACCTTTGTTGCAAAATTAGTCTGCAATACAGGAATGTCTTCCAGATCGGCTGAATTAAGTGTTACCGCATTTTCCAGAATGACGGCATCAATGCTATCCGGCATCGAACGAAGAAAGTCTTTTTCTCCGTCTCCGCTATGTCCATTGTCGAAGCGTACACATACGGCATAGTGTTTGCGACTTTTATAGTTGCGAACAGCTTGTGTGTAGCGGGCATATAGTTCAGGGTTCTGACCATCGGGGGTAGTTACTCCGTAATCCACCTGTTCCGTTTCGGTCCAATCGTCACACGATGTCCACAGACAGCCTGCACCAATCGTGAGAGTAACGACAGTAAGGAAACTGAATATAAGGTTTTTATTTTTCATATTATCTTAGTTTTTAAAGATTTTTACTTGTTTGCTTTACGATCCCACCACACATGAGTGCCACCGGTATCTCCTCCTTGATTATTACTACTTTCCTTTATCAATACATTAATGGCATTGTTAAGGTGGAAAGAATTCTGGGTGTATTCTTCGTTGGGATACATGAGTCGGCGCATGCCGGCTTCGGTACTGACATTGCGGCCTTTGTTCACGACAACAGGCAATAATTTGGGATATCCGGTACGCCTGTGTTCACTCCATGATTCAATGCCGTTGGGGAAAAGTGCAATCCACTTTTGGGTAATGATACGTTCCAGATTCTCTTCGAATGCCTGTTCTCCCATTTCATTCCATTTTACTGTAATGTTGGCGGGGCTACCTGTGCTATACGAACCTAGCGGGTCAGTATAGCCACTTGGAGAAGCTATTGAATTCAGGTAGTCTTCTGCTCCGCTGGCTCCATGTTCTTCGAAAGAAAGCTTAACACCCGTTTCGTAGAAATCTTTGGCTTCACCGCCCATATTCCATTTGCGTAATGCTCCTTCAGCTCGCAGGAATGCTACTTCGGAGGCAGTCATCCATACATATGGATCGCTGGCGGTCATCAAACGATTAGAGTACGATGTTATCATGTCGTCATCAGAAAATGGTGAATTAATGCCGATACGCATGCCGTAATAACCTTCCTGATCGTTATTCTTCACCTTGGTAAAATATTTATCCCGACGTGGGTCTGCATAACCATTCATGTAACAGATGATATCGGCTCCTATACGATAGTCTTTCCAATCGTTGAAGCAGAGTGCTGAGCGATTTTCTGCTACATGGAATAAGGCATTGTCGTCGTTCTTTTCGATCACTCCTGCCGCTACGGCTTTCTCGGCAATGCTTTGAGCTTCGGTAGCCATATCGGTGTAGCATAGGCGCATAGCCATGCGTAGTTGTAGTGAATGGAGAAAAAGTCGCCATTGCTGCAGTTTTCCGTAGTAGACATCATCCAGCTTTTCAAATCCGCTATTGCCTTCTGTCATGTTGTCTTCAAGTGCCTGATCGGCTTCTTCAAGTTCTTGAAACATACGCATGTAGACATCTTTCTGTGAATCGTAAGCCGCATTCAGTCCATCGCTTTCAGAACCTTCTCCGGATACTAACACTTTGCTATAGGGGATAGGGCCGTAAATGTCCGTCACGCGTTGCATGATAGTTACTCGTAGCAGTTTGGCTAATGCAAGGGCTACAGGGGCATCTTCATGTTGTAAAACGGCATAATATTTAGGATATGTTTCTGATATAACATCTGTAAATGGTGCCTTCAACCAGTCGGTTTTAGGATTATAGGTAGAGTATTTCTCCAGCCATCCGGTACGTGTTTCACCGAAATATCCTGCATAAGAACCACCACACATGGCTTCCATGAATTGGTAAAGATGCTCTTGTGCAGGTATTACTAAGCCTTGCAGGCCTCTGATAGTGGAGCCGAGGTCGTAGTTTTCACGGCCGATTTCTTCGCTGTCCACTTCGTATTTATTACGGTTCATGTCCGTATCCATGCAACTTCCCAAAGGCAGAAGCAGGAAGGCTGAATATACTGCTATCAGCATATATCGCAGGTTTTTCATAAATTTCATGGTTTTAGAAGTTAAACTTAACATTAAACCCGATGTTGCGGGTGCTCGGCATCATGAAGTAATCTATCCCTTGATAATAGTTGCTGGTAGTAGCGACTGATTCGGGATCGAAAGGTGCTTTGCAATAAATCATCCAGAGATTACGCCCTACCAAAGACACGTTGATATCACATATGTTTTTCAACCAACGGCGGGGAATAGTATATCCGATATGTGCTTCTTGCAGGCGAATATTAGTTGCGCTGTAAGTATAGTATTGCGGGAGTCCGCTGGAACTGCCAATTGTTTCGTACCATTGCTGGGCATTGATCATAGTGCGTCCGTTGATAACTACACCGCCTGCGTCGCGGGCTTTTGCACTGGCTTCAGATACTCCGTATTGGTCGAGAGCTGCTTGCGTAGCAGAATAAACGATACCTCCCAACCGGCAGGAAAGCAGGAAGCCGGCAGAAACACCTTTGTATGTGAACTCATTACTGAAAGCAAAGTTGGCTTTAGGTAACACGCTTCCCAATTTGATCGGTTCTACGTTGGCATCTTTGGCCAAAGCACCATTGGCGTCCATCTCAATATAACCTTTGTCATTACGTACAAGGTCGGCTTTAGAGTAGAGGTCGCCCAAAGTTCCGCCTTCTTTCAAGATGAAACGTGAATAGCCCAGACCGTTCATCTCAAGTTCGGGTATATTGAGGATTTTACCAGTTTCGGGATGGTGAAAATCTTTTACCAGTTCTATGATCTTGTTTTTATTCCATGAGAAAGTAAAGTTGCTATTCCAGCCAAATTCATTCCAGCGGTGTCCATAACTTAACATTCCTTCCATACCCATATTACGTACATAACCTGTCTGTACGTAGAATTTGGAGTATCCGAAGGAAGCGGATATTTTGGGGTCGAAGGTTTGGTTATAAGTATTGGCATAGTAGAATGAAGCACTTAGGCGAAGGTCTTTGAAGAAAGTTGCGTCTAAGCCGACTTCCCATGAATCCGTACGTTCTGGATAAAGCTTACCGATAGGATAATGTGTTTTGGGTAGCCATCCTAATATCGTGGTATCATATTTATAAGTTGGGATAGTCAGGAATCGGGGGTAGGGCATACCTACGGAACTGAATGATCCGCGTACTTTCAAATAATCAATCCATTCGGGGAGCTTGAACATTTCGCTGATCACGCCGGAAAGTCCGACGGAGGGATAGAAGAAAGAGGTTTGTGACGAACCCAGTAATTGTGAAGCCCAGTCGTTACGTCCTGTTAAAGTAAGATAGAGCATACTCTTCCATCCCACTTCCGCACTTGCAAATATGGATTGGGTCATTTCTTCCCATCCTTCTTGTGTGGCGCGTTTCTTTGTGTTATCAAGGTCGAATACGTTGAATACATTAGGTATTCCTTTTTCCTGTATCGGACCGTTGTAGCCTAGCATATCATAGCTGTTGTCGCTTAATGATGTACCAATATTGGCTACGATAGTGAAGTCGCCCACTCTCTTGTTAATATTTACAAGAAAGTCAGCGTACGTCTGGCTGTTTCCACTCTTTTCTATGCCGTAGTATCCTTGTTCGCTACCTTCGGTAAGTGTAGTGATGGTACTTGCATAGTATTTTTGCTCATACGTGTTGTTTGAATTATCTATGCGGATGCGTCCTGATAAACTTAGCCAGTCGAGTACGTCGTAAGTTAATCCTGCAGAGAGCATATAACGTTTTTTACTGTTTTCACGTAGATTACGATAGGCTATCCAATAAGGATTCTGCATGCGGAGGTCACCTTCGCCCGATGGCCAGAACTGTTCGTTGATTTTGCGAGCTTCGTTGTAGCGTTCAAAGACCTTGACTGTAGAGAAATTATCACCACGCGGGTAAAGGTAAGCAGGAACTAAAGGATTGGAATACTGTCCCTGATTAGTCATATTACGGTCGTTTTGCAGGATGTAGCTGGCTCCTACGTCTAGCTTCATCTTGTCATTGAGGAAACTTGTAGTGTTGCGGAAAGTAAAATTATATCTGTTATACCTATTGTTGGGAATCATTCCGTCGGAGTTCAGCGCAGCGGCAGAGAAGAAAGTCTGGTTCTTTTCCGTACCGGTGGATAAAGTGACTGAATTGTTGTAAACAGCTCCTGTTTTTAGAAAGTCGTTGGGGGCGTAGCCAGGACTGTTTCCCATTTTCGGTCCCCAGCTCCATACGGTGGAACCGTCAGATTTACCGTTACTTCCTGTCCCGTAACGGTTTTGAAACTTAGGCATTACGAATGGTTTCAACCAGTCGATGCCGGTAGAAACACTGGCCTGTAATTTCCCTATTTTCCCTTTTTTTGTAGTGACAATAATAGCTCCATTTGCAGCATTGCTACCATAAAGGGCGGCTGCGGCTGCTCCCGTAAGAACGGACAGACTTTCGATGTCATCCGGATTGAGGTCGGCAATACTTTCCGTCTCTCCTTTTGAACCAAATTCTGTGCTGCCACCACCTCCGAAGTTATACATAGGTATACCGTCGATTACATAAAGTGCATTATTACTCTTTTCGATGGATTTTGTACCGCGCATCACTACTTTGCTGGCACCGCCGACACCGGAAGAACTGCTATTGATAATGACACCCGCTACCTTGCCACTCAAGCTGTTGACGAAGTTGGCGTCTTTGATTGTAGTCAATTGATCGCTCTTGACTTGTTGTACATTGTAACTTAACGCTTTTTGTTCGCGTTTGATACCTAGAGCTGTGACTACTACTTCGTTCAGCTGTTTAGTATCACTTGCCAATCTTATTTCATAGATATTCTTATCTGTTATTTTTACAGTTTGAGGTGTATATCCCACGTAAGTGAAGCTTAATGTGCTACCTTGAGGAGCCATTATATTGAAATTACCATCAATGTCGGTGATTGCACCTTCAGAGCTTCCTTCTACTTTAATATTCACTCCGATCAGTGGCTCATTATTTTCATCGATTACTATTCCACTTACTTTTTTTGTAGGAGTTTCTTTAAGTTTCTTGT
>ERZ791577.1504-NODE-1504-length-12407-cov-3.554323_pt1 | contig 12407 bp, 10 predicted proteins | sample MGYA00509969_ERZ791577 | MGnify/ENA primary metagenome ERZ791577 (study PRJEB30046, sample SAMN00791917) | human gut metagenome | study: EMG produced TPA metagenomics assembly of the A metagenome-wide association study of gut microbiota in type 2... | reverse complement strand
CAAGTACAAGGGGAAGATTGCCGAAGCCGTCGACGACCAGATCGGCCTGCAATACCTCACCTCGGCGGGCTATCGTCCGCAGGGCCTGCAAGGCGCGTTCGAGAAGATCCGCCGCAAGCAGTGGGCCTCGGGCATCGACATTCCCGAATACCTGTCCACCCACCCCGACGTGGGCGGCCGTATCAACGAGATCCACGCCCGCATCCAGGGGCTTCCCGCCGCCGTACGCAACCGTAAGGACGACAACACGCGCTTCAACCGCGTCAAGACGCTGATCTGGGCCCGCTATGGCGATCCCGACGCGGCGGCCCGGTTCTTCGCCAAACAGCTTGAAGGCAAAAAGCCCGATTGCCTCGCCTACATGGGGCAAGGCATCCTCGCCGAGCGCCGCAATCAGATCAAGGACGCTGACGCGGCCTTCTCCAAGGCGCTGGCCTGTGCGCCCGGCGACGCTCTCGTCGTACGCGAGGCAGGGCGGTTCTATTACAACAAGGGCGATGCCCGGGCCGGAAGAACACTGCTCCGGGCGCTGGAGCTGGACCCCAACGACATCATGGCCCAGTTCTTCTACGCCCGGCTGCTGGACGGCAGCGGCGACAAGGCTTCCGCCCACAAATACTATCAGCAGGTCCTCCGCAGGCTCCCGCAGGACGCGGAAGTGCATTACTACTATGGACGTTCGCTCGGCGAGGCCGGGAAAGTATTCGACGCCTACCTGCATCTCGCCTACAGCTCTCTGTATCAGAACGACAAGCGCAAGACCGAAAGCTGGCTCAAGCAGGCCCGCCCGCTTGCCCGAACGCCCGTAGAGCAGGATCAGCTCAAGCGCTTTGAAGCCATCTACGCCGAACGCCAAGAGGTGTGGAAATAAGTGGGGGAGTAGGATGGATGCTTGGGGAGGCCGAGCTGAAGGGGTTCATCCCGGCGGCGGTAATGCCTGAACGCCCCTCTTTCTGAGAAGGATATTCCCATCAAAAACGGTTCCGCGGCGGGGCGAGCCCGATGCGGAACCGTTTTTTGTATCTTCAATGGAACTCTCGGGAAGGAACGGAAACGGAAGGCGTTCCCCGAGAGCCAAGGGAGCGTCTTCAGTGGGCGGTGGTGCCTACAGAGAGTTGAAGTCGCGCAGGTTCGAGCGTCCCTGAATACCGAGCTTCCGGTAAATGCGGCGCAGGTGGACACGCAGCGTCGTCTCGGTGATGTTGAGCTTCACGCTGATTTCCAGATTTTTCATGCCGGTCTGCACCAGTTCGGCGACTTCGCGTTCGCGGGGCGTCAGCTGTTCAAACGGATCTTCCTGAATGATCGGCACAAACGCCTCTTCCAGCGACCGCCTCGGCGTCGTGACCATCAAGTGCCGCAACGGACGCCGGATCAAGTACACGAAGAACAAACCGAGAATGGCACCGATGGTCAGCAAATGCATGAACAACGCATGTGAACTGAGATAGCTGTTGTGGATATTGTCCGCAAACTTCCACAGCAAATACCCGCCCATGGAACCAAACAGCGTCAGCAGGAAAAGTGCCCTGGATAACGTGCGGAACAAGAAACCGCTCCTCTGGAAGAATTGGTGCAGGACAAACAAGCCGAACGCGGCGCAGCAGCCGGAAGACAACTGCATGATATAAAAGGCTACGGAATTCAGCGGCTGAGAAGGGAAAACCGAGGTCAGCAGGGAACCACATCCGAACAGAGACAGGCCGAGCATAGGGACCAGCAAGGAGTGGCTCGGGAAGAAGGCGATCAATGACGAAGCGAGAAACGCCCCGGAAATTTCTCCGGACATGATGAGAAAGGCATGTCGCTCCAACGGCGGATTGAGCATCAGGTTGAAGGACACCATCGGACAACCAATTGAGAAATCAAGTAAAATCTGAACACCATACATAATTGGGAACACGCACAGAACCAGATAGACGCTTCCCTGCTTGGAGAGAATATCCAGATAGGAAAGGCGGCGCAGCAAAAGCCCGCGCAAGAGGACGCCCTTGACCCGAGTCGAGAACAGGCGTTGGCGGTGGTGGCGCCGGATACGCCTCCGGATGTCGTCTGAAGGCGGCATGGCGAAGAATATCAACGGGATCGCCAGAATGGGAAACAGCATCCTGAAACGGGCCAGCGACTCTGCCGGGGCCGTATCCAAAAGCAGGGAAATAAGGATGCTGAACGTGATTGCCAGGCCATAGGAGATGCCGCTCCAAACTCCGGGCAGCAGGGTCACAAGCACAAACCAGATCAGGCCGAACAAAGCCGAAACCGTTCCGAGCAGCCACGGCATGAGGCCATCCAGACAAGGCGGCAAGGAAAACGTCAATACCAACAGCAGCAGGATGGCGCAGAGTTGAGAGAGGATGAGAGGCGTACTTAAATAAATGCGCTCTCTTAAGGCCGGAGGGAGCAACGCATAGTCGGCATTCGGAAAGGGCTTCCGGCGAAAGGCCACGCGATCCAACGGGAAAGCGTGAAAGAGACGCTCCATGACGGGACAAAGCGCGAGCAGCATGATCATTTTAAAGAAAATACTTCCCGACAGCGTCCCGAAGAAACCGAACGGCGTCGGCATACTGACCGCCTCAATATAGTCGCGAAGCCACAATGTGTGCATCGACGGAAGCCAGTCCCATCCCGCGGACATAGCGAAACCGAGTGCCGCCGTGAAAGCTTGAACGCAGCTCATTACCTGTTTCTCCCCGGAAGGAGCGGCAGACGGCGGATAGGTTATGATTTCATCAAACTCGGAAACATTGCGTTCCTGATGTCTCATGTCAATATCCATCTTTGGTGTAGAGGGTCCCCCGAGCGCGGTATTCCCACACTCCCCTCATGGCCCGGCGCTGTCCTACGCCGAAGCCCATCCAGCGTGTTGCCCCTCCGGCATCCAGCCGATTACGGAAACAGCACCCATTCCGTATGTCCCGGAACGTGTTCCCGAAGTTGCGTCCCTATGCGAATGTGCCCACAAAAGCACATGCGCTGACAAAGATCAACAGAAAAACTATATCTAATATGCTATTTAACAATTTTCCCCTCTTCAAGTAATGGACGCCTACCAAGGATTCTGCAACAAAGAACCGATCGCCACTGTAGCCGCCGAGGAAAACCGTGCCTTCCAATACCCCTGCCGAAATCAGCCCCCTCCTGTCGCAACTTGGCCCTTCCGGGCCTGAAGGGCTCCGACGCTGTGCCCGAAATGCCAGCACGCGCTGGAAAATCCTGCTCCCGCTCTCCGTGTGTTTCCTGCTCGCCGGGCTTGCCGGGCTTTTCCTCAGGCCGGATCGGCGGCCCGATCTTCCTTTGCTCCAGAAGCGCTTCGAACTGCTCATGACCTGGACGCTTCCCGAAATCCATTGCGACGACATGCACCTTTCCGGCCTGCACAAGCAAGGGAAGGAGTGGCTTGCCACCTATCGCTTCGTGGTCTACGCCACACAGGGCTCGGAAGCCTCTCCCGTCATCAGGGCCCGCCTGAAACGGCGTTTTCCCGAATGCGGCGAACTGCTCTTCCAGACCGGAAAAGCCTGTACGGTGGAAGAACGTGTCCGTTTCGTCCCCGTCCAACAACACGGCCTCGTCCCGGAAAAGGTCATCCTCGATTACCCCGAGCTCCTTTCCCAGATGTGACCGCTCCAGCCGGCTTTCCTAGGGAGCCCGGCATCAGTTGAGCACGAGCGGCGACCAAGCTTCAAGCTCCCTCCGGACGGCCTTCCAGTTGGGCAACAGCCGCTCAAGGACGGCGTAATACCGCTGGCTGTGGTTATGTTCCTGCAAGTGAGCTATTTCATGAAGTAAAACATAATCGAGGCACTGCGGGGGCGCTTTGATGAGATGCGTATTGAGCGTAATCACCCCGCTTCCCGTGCAGCTCCCCCAGCGACGCCGCATCGTGCGCACACGCCACGTGGGAACCGCCGTAAGCCAAGGGATACGGGGGCATAACGCTGCTAACCTATACGCTATATGCTTTTGTATTTGTGTCTTATACCACAAGAAAAGCTGTTTGTGTACCGTCTCGGGATCGTCCGAATCCACTCTTAACTGAATAAGTTGTGATCTTCCAGTAACAACGGACTGTCCAATTTTTTCATCGGAGGACAAAAAATTTTTTTTGACGCCGCATACAACGAGTTGAAGCCGGCAGTAGGTCCCTAAAAAAAGATGCTCCTCACCATCTGTGTAATACAACGGAGACGGCTGTGGACAACTCTGTATTTCACGTAAACGATCTAAAATCCACCCCCCTCGCGACTGAATGGCGGCGAAAGCCTCTTTTCGAAGCAGGAACGGGGGAAGGATGACTTCCACCTTCCCCGCGCGGGTCACCCGGATAAGCGTGCGCTTGCGCCGGGGCGATCCGCGACGGATGGTAAAAGCGATGGATTGGCCGTTCCAGAGAAGGTGTTCGACACCTTCCTCCGGGCCTTCGGGTGATTTCTGGGCAAGGCAAGAGAACCGCACGGAACACTCCTTAAAAACAGGGAAAGGGCACCATAAGCGGAATAACGAAAAGAGCAAAGGGGTGTCCCTTATAGCCGGATACGTTCCTTGAGGGAATCATAAACAGGGGGACAGTGCAGGAGGTTGGCTACCTTACAGGCGATCAGCCCCGCGAGCAAACTGCCCGGAAGGCAGGTGTACGTGCCCGACATCTCCGTAACGAGGACAATGCCCGTCAGCGGCGCGCGCACCGTTGCCGCAAAATAGCTCACCATGCCGAACAGCACATACGGCTGCACCGAACCGGACGCCAGCCCGTGCGCGGCCAACGCCGAGACGGGCAGTTCCGCCCAGAGCCTCCCCCACAGCGCGCCGAGGCACAGAATAGGCATAAGGAGGCCGCCCGGAATGGACGCGACGGTGCTGTACTGGGCGAACAGGTACTTGAACGCGAGCAAAAGGATAAGCGTCTTCAGGGCCACATCGTGCTCGCCCACAAAGATGATCAGGCTCTCGCCCCCGCCGATCAGCAGAGGCGCGAACAGCGCGAGGCATCCGGCGAGCAGCAGCGGCGGCAAGGCCCTCCAGCGATCCGGGATCAGCGTCTGTCCGGCCTCCCTATCGTGAAGCCACAGCAGGGTCTTGTTGTATCCCACGCCGAGCACCCCAAAGACGGCGCCTTCCAGCGCCACGATCCAGAAAGAGGACAGCGGAGGCGCTTCGAACCCCGCAAACGGAAGGATGCGCCCCATGCCGAAGACAATGCGGATCATGAGGTGCGCGCCGATGGCCGACGCACACGCCGCCACAATCAGCGAGGTATCCCGCCGGGACTTCATTTCCTCGAAGGCGAACAGCACCCCGGCGGCGGGTGCCGCAAAGGCGGCGGCAAGGCCCGCCACGGCCCCGGCCACAACATAGGGGCTTCCGGTCAGGGCATGGGGAGCCGCCGGCCTCCAAAGCGCATGAAACCCCGCGCCCACGGCCCCGCCCATCTGGATGCTCGGGCCTTCCCGGCCAAGGGCAAGCCCGCCGAACAACGCCAGCCAGCTCCCTAAAAATTTTGCGAGCAATACACGCCACCATGTAAAGGAAAGACGCCCGGCCAGCGCCAACTCCGTCTGCGGAATACCCGAGCCGCTGATGAGCGGCTCCTCCCTGACGATGCGCCTGAGGATCACGGCCAGCGCAACCAGTACGCCGAACCAGATCGGCACCGTCCACCATACCTCGCGCCACTCTTCCAGCCAAAGCGCCACACGCGCCGCGGCCCGATCGTGGGACAACCGGAGAAGCCCGACCACGCACCCGGCGCAAAGCCCCGTCGCCAGGCCGCGCATGGCCAGCATGGGCAGGACGGACTTTGCGGATGTGGAATGAATCGGATTGGACATGAAACGTGCTCCTTGTTCCCGCCCCCCGCACGCCGGAGGAACGAATCTTTATGATGAGACAACCTGCTTTCGTTTGATACTATTTATTCCATATTGCCTTATAGGTGAATATTCCGTACTTCTGCCTACAGGCATCATCAAAAACAGGACAGGCCACCCTGTCAAAGGAGACTATCATGTTTTACGACCTGCTCGTGCATGTGGATCTGCCTGATGAATCCCGCTTCGTCATGGCTCTCGGCAATATCAACAACTATCTCGCCGCGCTGAACGGCGAACCCTGCACCGTCGTCCTGCTCGCCAACGGCGGGGCGGCCCGCTTCCTCGCCCGGAAAGACAACGCGCAAACCGAAGCCATCGAGAAACTGGCTCAGGCCGGGGTTTCCTTCCGCGTATGCGCCAACGCCATGAAGAAGGTCCCCATCACCAAGGAAGACCTGCTCCCCTGCGTCGAAGTCGTGCCCGCCGGCGTCGTGGAAATCGTCCGCCTCCAACGCGAAGACTTCGCCTACATCAAGCCGTGATCACCAAAACAGCCGGGGCCTCGTTGTCCTGAAGGCCCTTTCCCCTCCACCGAAACCTTCGGCGGAGGGCTTCCTTTTTATGAAGGCGACATGAAAAAACACATCATAGGCACCCTCTTCGCGCTTGTCCTGCTCGCCTCCGTGGCGCGGGCTTCGGAAACCGTCGAGCGAACCGATTTGGCGGATATCTTCCAAGGCTTTGACGGCACATTCATCATGTATGACGAAGGGGCCGACCGCTATACGATCTTCAACAAAGCCCTGAGCGAAACCCGCCTTCCTCCCTGCTCCACCTTCAAGGTTTTCCATGCGCTCATCGGGCTGGACAGCGGCGTTCTGGACCGCGACGACGCCCGCACCCTCATGAAATGGAACGGCAAGCCCTCTTCCATCGCCGCGTGGAACCATGACCAGACGCTGGCCTCGGCCATGCGCCATTCGGTGGTCTGGTATTTCCAGCGCGTCGCAACGGGCATCGGAGAGGAACGGATGCAGCGGGGGCTGGACCGTATCGGCTACGGCAACCGCGACATTTCCGGGGGGCTGACCCGGTTCTGGCTTCAGTCCTCGCTCAAGATTTCCCCGCGCGAACAGGTCGGCCTCCTGCGCGCCCTCTTCAACGGCTCCCTGCCCTTCGCCGCCGAGGACATCGCCGTCGTCAAGCGGGACATCACGCTGTCCTCCGGGAAGGGCTTGCGCTTCATGGGCAAGACAGGCTCAGGCTCGGACGACGCCGACAGGGGCATCATAGGCTGGTTCGTCGGCGGCGTGGAAACCCCGCACAACCGCTGGTCATTCGCCGTGAACATCCAAGGGCCGGACGCCTCCGGCGTGCGGGCCCGGGGCATCGCCGAAGCGGCGCTCAAACGGCTCAGCATCCTGCCCTAGCGTCCCTGCCCCACCGAAAGGCGGTTGCGCCGCCGCCCCTCAAAAGTTACAACTCTTTCCGGCAGTTCACTCGCTCACCATTCCCATGTCACACGCGGGAATGGTGAGCGCGCTCGCAAGCGCGAACCGTTTTTCCGCCGTGCGGCCTGCCTCCCTATCCAGACCTTCACTCTAACCCACTGAAACGTCATGAACAAACCTTTCAAGCAGGATTGGCGCTACGCGCAGGCCAACCGCGAAGCCCTGCTGACGCTGGGGGCCTACGGCCTGTACTTCGTCTGGTGGTACGCGTGCGCCTACGGGCTCGGCGGCGGCGACCCGGAAGGGTATGACTACATCTTCGGCCTCCCCGCATGGTTCTTCCTGAGCTGCATCGCGGGCTATCCGCTGCTGTCGGCGCTCCTGTGGTTCATGGTCCGCCGGTTCTTCAAGGACATCCCCCTTGATGAGGAAGGCGGCGCGCCCAAGCGGGAAAGCCTTGAAGTCACCGACGAACGCCACCCGGAGGCATTCTGATGGCCGAGCTCAACACCATCGTCCCGGTCGTCATCTACCTGTCCTTGTCCTTCCTCGCCGCGCTGTGGGCCCGGAAGCAGTCCCAAAAGACCTCGGACTCCCACGGGTTCATCGAGGAATATTTCATCGGCGGCCGCTCCATGGGCGGCTTCGTGCTCGCCATGTCCATCATCGCCAGCTACACCAGCGCGAGCAGCTTCGTGGGCGGCCCCGGGGTGGCCTACAAGCTCGGCCTGAGCTGGGTCCTGCTGGCCATGATCCAGGTCCCCACGACCTTCCTCACACTCGGCGTGCTCGGCAAGCGCTTCGCCATCATGGCCCGCAAAACCCGATCCGTGACTCTGACCGACTTCCTGCGCGCCCGCTACCGCAGCGACGCCGTGGTCGTCCTCTGCTCGCTGGCCCTGCTGGTCTTCTTCATGGCGGCCATGCTGGCCCAGTTCATCGGAGGGGCGCGGCTCTTTCAGGCCGTGACCGGCTATCCCTACATCGTCGGGTTGGCGCTGTTCGGGCTCACGGTCATCCTGTACACCGCCGTGGGCGGCTTCCGGGCCGTGGTGCTCACGGACGCCATCCAGGGCATGGTCATGGTTTTCGCCTCCGTCGTGGTGCTCGTCGCCGTGGTCAACGCGGGCGGCGGCATGGAACGGTGCGTCGCCACCCTCAAAGCCATCGATCCCGGCCTGATCACGCCCACCGGCCCCGGCGACGCGGTCCCGCAGCCCATGATCCTGTCCTTCTGGGTACTCGTGGGCCTCGGCATCCTCGGCCTGCCGCAGACCTCGCAAAAATGCATGGGCTACAAAGATTCGCGGTCCATGCACGACGCCATGATCATGGGTACGCTCATCATCGGGTTCCTCCTCCTGTGCGTGCACCTTGCCGGGACGCTCGGCCGCGCCGTCATCCCCGATCTGCCCGCAGGGGATCTGGCCATGCCCACGCTGATCATGAAGCTGCTTTCGCCCTTCTGGGCTGGCGTGTTCATCGCCGGGCCGCTGGCGGCAATCATGTCCACGGTGGACTCCATGCTCCTGCTCGCCTCCGCCGCGATCATCAAGGATCTGTACATCCATTACGGGCTGAAAGGCGACGCGTCGCGCATGACGCCCGCACGCCTGCAAACCATGAGCCTCGTCTGTACCGCCGTCATCGGACTCATCGTTTTCGCCGCCGCCATCGAACCGCCGGATCTGCTGGTCTGGATCAACCTCTTCGCGTTCGGCGGGCTTGAGGCCGTTTTCCTTTGGCCGATCATCCTCGGCCTCTACTGGAAGGAAGCCAACGCCTCCGGCGCGGTCGCCTCCATCGTGGCGGGAGTCGCCTGCTTCTTCGCCCTCAGCATCCTCAAGCCCGGCATGGGCGGCATCCACGCCATCGTGCCCACGTCCATCGTCGCCTTCGCGGCGTTCGTCATCGGCGCGAAGTGCGGCCGCCCGGCTTCGGAGGAGATTATCCGCCTGTTCTGGGGCGAAGGGAACGGGACAAGCTGAACTCATGAAACTCTTGGGGAAGGGAGGGAAAACGTTTCTGAAGAAAAAGGGGGCGTGTCCCCATGCGTTTTCCTCCCTTTCCCCATCCCTCTCTTCCCCAAAAGACTTTTCCATATATCGAATCCCCGCTCAGAGTTTTTCCCGAGCGAAACGCCTTTGACCGGCTCTGAAATATGAAGAAGGCCTTGCCCCAAAGCCGGGAACAGCCTATCCGATCTACAAACACCTTCCCTTTCCAGACTTGCCACGGGTTGATCCTTTAAAAAGGATTAACCCGTTTTTCTTTTTCTTTTCAAAAAGATACCCTCACATCCCAGTTTTTTCCTCCCCTCTGACCTTTCCCCTTATTGACAAGATTCATCATACATCATATTTCGTTAATCAACGAATTAAGAGTGGCGTACAACGGAACTCCTTCCGCGCCGCCTCCCCACCAGCCCCAAAATTTAGGGGGATGTGGGGAGGGGGTCCCTTCTCCCCTCCCCCGGCTCACCACTCCTCCCATCTCTCCCCCAAAAAAGGAAAACGCCATGTTCGACTTCCTGACCACCTGCCGCGCGCTTGCCGACGAAAACCGCATACGCATCCTCATGGCCCTGAGAGGCCGCCAGCTCTGCGTATGCCAAGTCACAGCCTTTCTGGATCTGGCCCCGTCCACAACCTCGAAGCACCTGTCGATCCTGCGGCAGGCCCGCCTCATCGAAAGCAACAAACAGGGCCGCTGGGTCTACTACCGGCTTGCGGACGACTCCCCGCGCCCCAATATCCGGGAAGCCTTGGTATGGATGAAGGATTCCCTCGCCAACGATCCGACCATCATCGAGGATGAAGCCCGTATCGCGGAAATCCTGCGCGCCGAAGAAGCCTGCGGCTTCGGGCACGGAGAGTCCGATTGCTTCCATTCCCTTGAAGTGCATTCGCTCGCCCAGCGCTTCGAAAACGCGCCGCAAGAAGAGGAAAAACATGACTAAGCGCTACGCCGTACACAATCTCCGTTGCGCCGGGTGCGCCGCCCGGATCGAAGACGCCATTGCGGGTCTCCCCGGCGTGAAATCCGCCGCCATCAACCTCGACAGCGCCCGGCTGCGCGTCGAAGGTGAACAGCCCGAACTCGCGGCGATGATCCGCCTTGCGGACGCCATCGAACCGGGCACCCTGTTCTCCGAGATGGACGAAAACGAACCGCTTCCGGAAAGCAGCGAACCGCAGCCCTCCCTGTTCCGTTCCGAATACAAGCTCTGGATCGCCGCAGCCCTGTTCGCCGTCGGCATGATCTTCGAGGAACGCCTCGACGCCTTGCTGACCCCGTTCGTCGCCAAGGCGGTATTCTTCGGCATCCCCTACCTGCTCTGCGGCCTGTCCGTCCTCAAGAAGGGATTGCAAAGCCTGCTCAAGTTCGACTTTTTCAACGAATACACCTTGATGGGCGGCGCAACCATCGCGGCTGCGGCCATCGGCCAACTGCCCGAGGCCGTGGGCGTCATGCTGTTCTACTCCATCGGCGAAGCCTTGCAGGATCGCGCGGCGGGCAACTCGCGGCGCTCCATCCGGGCGCTGCTGGCCGCTCGGCCCACAGTGGCGCATCTGATTGAGGAAAAAGACGGCAAACAGATGGTGAACGACGCCGATCCCGCGGAAATCCGGCCCGGTATGCGCATCCTTGTGAAGCCCGGCGAAAAAATCCCGCTGGACGGAACCGTTCTGACCGGCTCCTCGCAGGTGGATACGTCCCCCCTGACCGGCGAATCCGTGCCGGTGTCCGTGGGCGCGGGCAAGCAGGTCTACGCCGGGACGGTCAACCTTGAGGGCGCGATAACCGTGGAAGTGACCTCCCGTTTCGCCGACTCGTCCGTGGCCCGCATCCTCGAACTCGTCGAGCAGGCTTCCGCGAACAAGGCCCCCATCGAACGCTTCATCACCCGCTTCGCCCGCTACTACACGCCCGCCGTGGTGTTCATCGCGGCGCTGGTGGCGGTCATCCCGCCGCTGGCCGGGCACGGGACGTTCGACGAATGGCTGTACCGGGCGCTTGTCCTGCTGGTCATCTCCTGCCCCTGCGCGCTCGTGATCTCCATTCCGCTCGGCTACTTCGGCGGCATCGGCGCCGCGTCCAAGAAGGGTATCCTCGTCAAGGGCGGGCATGTGCTCGACGCCCTGCACAACATCAAGACCGTGGCTTTCGACAAGACCGGAACCTTGACCCGAGGCGTCTTTGAAGTAACCCGCGTCCTGCCCGCCGAGGGAGCTTCCGAGGAAGACGTGCTCAACGCCGCCCGGCTGGTGGAAAGCCGCTCGACGCATCCCATCGCCCGCGCCATCATGAAAACGGCTCCCGGCTCGCACGGTTTTGCTCTGGAAGCGGTGGAATCCAAGGAAATCCCCGGAAAGGGCCTCTCCGCAGAGCACAAGGGGCGGACGCTCCTTGTCGGCAACGCGCTCCTGCTTCAGGATGCGGGCATCAGCGTGCCCTCGCTCCCCGCCGGTCAGGGCAGCGTCGTTTATGTCGCCGTCGGCAATGCCTATCTCGGGGCCATTGAAGTATCGGACGTGTTGCGGCCCGAATCCGCTCCCGCCATCGAATCCCTGCGCGGCCAAGGTATTGAAAGGCTGGTCATGCTGACGGGCGATCGCCCCGAAAGCGCCGCCATCGTCGCCAAGGAATTGCATCTCGACGAGTACCGCGCCGGGCTGCTCCCCGAAGGCAAGGCCGCCGAGCTGGAATCGCTCGGCCCCCGGCAGTCCGTACTTTTTGTAGGTGACGGCATCAACGACGCCCCTGTACTCGCCATGTCCGGTGTCGGCGTGGCAATGGGCGGCCTCGGTTCGGAAGCGGCCATTGAAGTGGCGGACGCGGTCATTCTGGACGACTCGCCCTCGCGCCTGCCGGAAATGTTCTCCATCGCCGCCAAGACCCGCGTGGTCGTCTGGCAGAACATCGTCATGGCGCTCGGCATCAAGGGGCTGTTCATGGTCCTTGGCGTCGTCGGGCTCTCCGGCCTCTGGGAGGCCGTTTTCGCCGACGTCGGCGTCGCCCTCCTCGCCGTCCTCAACGCGACCCGTACCGCACGTTAAGAGGAAAGGGGGGAGAGAAGCATTGGGGAGGGGGAGGAGAAACTTTCTGAAGAAAGTCTCAAGTTGTTAAAGGGAAACAGGTT
>ERZ791577.1503-NODE-1503-length-12411-cov-3.896002_pt1 | contig 12411 bp, 9 predicted proteins | sample MGYA00509969_ERZ791577 | MGnify/ENA primary metagenome ERZ791577 (study PRJEB30046, sample SAMN00791917) | human gut metagenome | study: EMG produced TPA metagenomics assembly of the A metagenome-wide association study of gut microbiota in type 2... | reverse complement strand
ATTTATTCTGATGGTGCTTTTTAGCTATAAGAAGTAATAAAGCTTAAGAAAGGAATGTGGTATGCTTAAATATTTAAAAAAGTATTGGTTCTTTGCTCTGCTTGCACCTGTATTTATGATAGGTGAGGTTTCTATGGACTTGTTACAGCCGGAGCTTATGAGCAGAATAATTGATGACGGTGTATTGGGGCTTAACAATGGCGGGGTTGGCAATCTTAATACAGTAATTACCATCGGGCTTAAAATGATAGGATTTGTGGCACTTGGTGGTATCTGTGGCATTATGTCCGGTGTCTTTGCCAATCTTTGTGCACAGCAGTTTGGTAATGATGTAAGAAAAGCTGTCTTTAAGAGAATTATGGAATTCTCTTTTGAACAGACTGATAAATTCTCCACAGGTTCTTTAATTACAAGGGTTACGAATGATATAACACAGCTTCAGAATTTTGTAATGCAATGCCTGAGAGGTTTTGTGCGTACAAGTATGCTGTTTATCGGTGGTATAGCGTGTATGGTGTCACTTAATATGGTATTTGGAATAATAATTGCGTGTGCACTTCCGTTTGTTGCAGTATGTGTTGTATATTTCATAGCCAAAGCCAATCCTAAGTTCACAGTGTTACAGAAGAAGCTTGATAAGGTTAACAATGTAATGCAGGAAAATGTGTCTGGTGCAAGAGTTGTAAAGGCATATGTCAAGGAAGATTACGAGACAGAAAGATTTGAGAAAGCTAATAATGAGCTTGTTTCAACACAGCTTGATGTGCTTTTACTGCTTTCTTATATGACACCTATTATGAATATTATATTAAATCTTTCAGTTGTTGCGGTTATAAAGGTTGGTGGAATACAGGTAAGTGCAGGAAGTGCAACGCCTGGTAATGTAATGGCGGCGATTACATATTGTTCACAGGTGCTTAATGCGGTTATGCGTATGACGATGATATTTCAGACAGCTTCAAGGGGAATTGCCTCAAAGAAGCGTGTTATGGAGATAATTAACTGTGATCCGGCAATAAAGAGCGGTACATATAATAAAGAAACTGCCGTTAAGGGAAAAGTTGAATTTAAGAATGTGTCATTTGCATATCCAGGTATGGATAATGAAAATGTTATTGAGAACTTTAACCTTGTTATTAATCCGGGTGAAACTATCGGAATACTGGGTGCAACAGGCTGCGGCAAGTCAAGTCTTGTAAATCTCATACCACGTTTTTATGATGTGACTAAGGGGGAAGTACTTATAGATGATGTCAATGTTAAAGATTATGATTTGCAGGTTTTAAGGGATAAAGTGTCAATAGCATTACAGAAGCCGGAGATATTCAGCACTACAATAGCAGAAAATATTGCGTGGGGTGATGACAGTGCAGACATTGAAAAGATAAGACAAGCCGCTGACATAGCACAGGCAACAGAATTTATTGACAACAGGACAGATGGTATGGATACACAGGTAAGTCAGGGTGGACACAGTCTTTCAGGAGGCCAGAAGCAGAGAGTTGCCATAAGCCGTGCAGTGCTTAAGAATTCAGAGATACTTATATTTGATGATGCTACAAGTGCACTTGATTTAAAGACAGAGGCTGATCTTTATTCAGAGCTGTCGGTAAAGAAATATGATGTAACCAGGATTATAATTGCCCAGAGAATTGCTTCTGTAAAGAATGCAGATAGAATTGTTGTAATGGATAATGGCAGATTAGCAGATGTTGGAAGCCATAGTGAGCTTATAAAGACAAGTGAGATATATAAAGATATTTATGAGTCACAGCTGAAAGGAAATGAATAGAATGGAGCAGAGCAGACAGGCACAGATGAATAATTATAAAGCCTTTGGCAGAAGACCTGGCAACCGCAATCTTACTGTTGAGAAGGCTAAGGACAAGAAGGGTACTTTAAAAAGACTGATAGCATATTTTGCGGCTGAGAAAGCTATGATTATAGGGCTTCTGGCGGCTGTTATCGTTGTAGTAATATGTTCGGTATATGCACCAAAGCTTCAGAGTAATGCAATTGATATTATAGCTTCTGGCAGATTTAAGGAATTAACTCCGATACTTATAACAATGGTGGTTGTATACATAATACATAGTATATGTACATTTTTACAGACCAAGATAAGTGCGGTATTAAGCCAGAATATCGTAAAGAAGATGAGAGAAGATTTATTCAGGCACATAGTTAATCTTCCTGTAAGATACCTTGACAGTAACAGCCACGGAGATATTATGAGCCGTATGACTAACGATATTGAGAATATATCAACAACAGTTTCGCAATCGTTAAGTTCGATGTTCTCAGGCGTATTAACGATTATTGGAACAGTTATAATGATGACTGTATTATGTCCACAGCTTGCACTGTTATCGTGCGTTACTGTAATTCTTACAGTGATTGCAACTAAGTTCTTATCTAAGGCCATGAAGAAGTTCTTTACGAAAAGACAGGTGCTTTTAGGTAATCTTAATGGAACGGTTGAGGAGATGGTTACAGGTTATAAGTCAGTTGTTGCATATAACAGGCAGGAAAATGTCATAAAAGACTTTAACAATGTGTCGGATGAACTTACAAGGGTTGGAATTATAGCAGAGATTCTTGGCGGTTCAATGGGACCAGTTATGAATGTAATCAATAATATAAGCTTTGTTATTATTGCGGCATTTGGCGGATATTTTGCCATTAACCATATTATATCTATCGGTGTTATATCTGCATTTATCGTATATGCGAAGCAGTTTGGAAGACCAATTGATGAGCTTGCACAGATATATGGACAGATACAGACAGCCATAGCGGGGGCAGAGAGAGTATTTGCAGTTATGGACGAACCGCTTGAAGATAAGAGTGGTGATAAGAATATGGATAAGCTTGAGGGCGTTATTAAGTTTAAAGATGTCAATTTCTCATATACCAAGGACAAGCAGGTGCTATATGACTTTAATCTTCAAGTTAAGGCAGGACAGAAGGTGGCACTTGTAGGCTCAACAGGAAGCGGAAAGACAACAGTTGTCAATCTTTTAATGAGATTTTATGACGTTGACAGCGGAGAGATATTAATAGATGATGTTAATATAAAGGACATAGATTGTGCCACACTCCGTAAGAACACAGCGATTGTATTGCAGGATACTGTATTATTTGCAGATACAATAAAGAATAATCTTAAGTATTCCAATGAAGCGGCAACTGATGAGCAGATGTATGCCGCTGCGGCTATGAGCAACTGCGATACTATGATTAATAAAATGCCATTAAAATACGATACAGAGCTTATGGCAGAGGGTGAGAATATATCACAGGGACAAAGACAGCTTTTATCAATAGCAAGAGCATTTCTTGCACAGCCTAAGATCCTTATATTGGACGAGGCGACATCTAACGTGGATACAAGAACTGAAAAGCATATTCAGGATGCAATGCTTAAGCTTATGGAGAACAGGACAAGTCTTATAATAGCTCATAGATTGTCTACAATACAGGATGCTGACATAATTGTTGTTATGGATGAGGGACATATAGTTGAAGCAGGCAATCATAAAGAACTTCTTAACAAAATGGGAAGATATTATAAATTATATATGACACAGTTTGCAGGACAGACAATATAGGTGTATAATTATCTATTACATAAGATTTGTGATGATGCACAGATTGAATTATAGATAATATATGCAGGAATGGTGATGGTATGCGTACAGAGAAAAAATCAAGCATAAAAAATAGTGCAACAAGGTTGATACTGATAGGGCTTCTTGTTCTAATACAGACTGGCTGGATGATATTTTTAATGATGAAGCTGAATACATATTCAACTGCCATAACATTGCTTCTTACATTTATAGCAATGTTTATTGCCCTTAAAATATTTGGAACACACGTTAATGCGGCACAGAAAATGCCCTGGCTTATCGTAATAACTGCAGTTCCGTTTTTTGGAATATGTATATATCTGCTATTTGGACGTTCTATTGTAACTAAAGGTGTTAGACGTTCATTTAATAATATTGAAACGAATGTGCTTACCCTCTTAAAGCAGGATAAGGGCATAATAGATGATATAGCCAGCAAGGACAAGGGCGTAGCTAACCAGTGCAGATATATAAGCAATACAGCAAGATATCCTGTATACAGCAATACAGATGTAAAATATTATCCAACTACTGATGTAAGCTTTGAGGCACAGCTTGTTGAACTTGAAAAGGCAGAGCATTTTATATTTATGGAATATCACGCTATTGAAGATGCTGAAAGCTTTGCAAGGCTTAAGCATATCCTTGAAAATAAGGCACAGAGCGGTGTGGAGGTAAGAATATTCTATGACGATTTAGGAAGTATTTTTTTCCTTAATAAAGAGTTCATAAAACAGATGAGGCAGAAGGGCATACAGTGCCGTGTATTCAATCCACTTAAAGTTATTGTAAATATGTTTATGAATAACAGGGATCACAGGAAGATAACCGTTATTGACGGCAAGGTAGGCTTTACAGGTGGATATAATCTTGCAGATGAGTATTTTAATATAACACACCCATATGGTTACTGGAAGGACACAGGAATTAAGCTTCAGGGTGATGCGGTAAAGAGTCTCACAGCAAGCTTTCTTACTATGTGGAATGCCATAGAACATACTGATAATGATTATAATAAATATCTTGATGCGACAGATGGCACATATAAGGCAGTTATGAAAGACTGTTATGTACAGCCATATTCAGATAATCCATTAGGACAGGACAGAATTGGTGAGGACGTGTACCTTAATATTCTAAAAAATGCCAAGGACTATGTGTATATCACAACTCCGTATCTTATTATCACTGATGAGATGGAAAGAGAGTTAAGGCTTGCGGTTAAGAGAGGCGTTGATGTAAGAATTGTCACACCGGGAATACCAGATAAGAAGCTTGTATACAGAATTACAAGGTCTTATTATGAGCCACTGTGTTCGGCTGGCGTGAGAATATATGAGTATACATCAGGATTCTGCCACGCTAAGCAGTGGGTATGTGATGATGAAGTATCTGTTGTTGGCACAATCAATATGGACTACAGAAGCTTATATCTTCATTTTGAAAATGCAGTATTTATATATAATAAAGCGACGGCATTAAGTGTAAAGCAGGATATGTTAAATAACTTTGAGGCAGGACACGAAGTGACAGCTGATTATGCTAAAGATGTTATTAAGCCATTAAGACTTGGGGTATGTATGTTAAGAATGATATCACCTTTATTGTAAAATACTTGCAACAAATGTAAAATAATATATAATATTAGTGGCAAATTACATTTATCATTATAAGTGGTTAGATAATTAGTAAGAACAACATTTTGTGTCTATTGTTAGTACCTGGAGGAGGAACAGTGAGAGAAGAATTAGTAGCCGTAAAAGTAGACCACCCATTGGGAAGTACAGACGAGGATAACCCCTCGGTTGTGTATCCGATTAATGTCGGATACGTTATCAATGATAAGGATCTGGAATTCAAACCGGTAACAGATGACCAGAGAGTGTATCTTGTAGGTGTTGATGTTGCTGTTGATGAATATTCAGGTGTTCTTATTGCAGTTGCAAGAAGGAGAGATGATTCAGGAACAGTGTGGGTCGTTGCACCTGAGAACATATTATATACCAAACAGCAGATAGAAGAAATGATATATTTTAAGGAGCAGTATTATGACAGCTTCATTGAAATGGTCGATGAGGAGATGTGGGACGCTTATGATGCCAATGAGAATAAGTTAGGTTTTGAAGTTCGCAGAAGTATGGCAAAGTCACTTCCAGAAGGCGTGTACCACATAGTTGTTATGGTGTATACAGTTACAAAGACAGGAAAGGTGCTTACAACGCAGAGGTCGCGTAACAAGACGAATTCTTTAAAATGGGAAGTTACAGGAGGTTCTATTATCAGCGGTGAAACACCTAGGACAGGAGCGGTAAGGGAACTTCTGGAAGAAACGGGAATTAAGAAATCGCCAGAGGATTTAATTGAACTTTATAGGTATACTGATGATGCAAGACATTGTATATATTATGGTTATCTTAATGTATGTGATGATGAGGAACACGTTAAATTACAGCAGGGTGAAACTATGGACTATATGTATATGCCATATGAGGAATTCATTGATTTCATAATGTCAGAGAGGTTCATTCCGTCAGAACAGAGGCGTTTTAAGCTTCATAGTGAGCATATAGTAAAGCAGATTAAGCAGGCTTGTATGGTACAGTAATAAATTTAATATAATCAGAAGGGAGAGTCATATGTCATTTAAGGAACTTGTATTAAAGAACCGTTCATATAGACGTTTTTTTGAGAATAAGAAAATAGAAAAGGACGAGCTTGTAAATCTTGTTGATATAGCAAGAAATACAGCTTCAGGTGCTAACAACCAGCCTTTAAGATATAAGGTTGTGTGTGATGAGGAAAGCAATAAAAAAGTGTTTGACACATTAAAATGGGCAGGTGCGCTTCCAGACTGGGATGGTCCTGTTGAGGGTGAAAGACCAGCAGGCTACATAGTAATATGCAGTGCTTCAAGCGTATCAGCACCAAGAGATGAGGGAATAGCGGCACAGACAATACTTCTTGCTGCCAATGAGGTTAATCTTGGAGGCTGTATGTTTGCAAGTGTTAATATTCCTAAGCTTAATGAGGAACTTTCAATTCCAGAGGGTATGACAGCAAGACTTGTTATCGCATTGGGATATCCTAAAGAACAGGTCGTTATTGATGAAGTATCTGAGGGGGTTAATCTTAAGTATTACAGAGATGACAATCAGGTTCATCATGTACCTAAGTTAAAGCTGGAAAGTGTATTGTTATAACTTATAAGGAAAATGCAGAATTTAAGCCTTTGCTTGGATTAACAGGAAACAGGCTTACATTCTGTGAATAGTTATAAAAAAACAGGCGGGACTTTGTATCCCGCCTGTTTTTTTGCTTAGTGAATAATTGTTACTATAACTGAGTAATCAGTATAATTTAATCTTTTGTTGCTAATTCCAAAAAGATATTATTATTCTATCACTGTAAATACTATAAATCAAGTTCAATTAATCTGTAGTTGCGGCAAGATGTCTGTATTATTGAGTTCAAATTTTAATCAAAATTTTATCAATTTTTATTCATAGTTTATATTCAGTGAAGCCTATTTTGCAATGGACCTGTAATTCTTTATAAGCAGCGGAAGTTCAGCAATAAGCATACCAATCCAGCCGGCAAGGTATGATAATGGGAGGGCTTCAATTCCCATGCCCATTACAAGAACGAGTGGGATAGCGGCTATAACACGTACGCCCATATTGATAAAGCTGCTTAAAAGTGTAATCTTTAAATCGCCAATTCCACGGAAATATCCCTGTATGCCGTTAGTAGCGGCTGGGAGTATATACATAAATGAGATAAGGCGCAGATACTTAACACCATGCAGAATAACTTCTTCATCTTTAACAAACATAAGCATAAGTGGTCGTGCAAGTATAAAGCACACGGCAAAAAGAATAATTCCATATATGAATTCAAGCACCATACCACATTTAAAGCCTTCTTTCATACGCTTTTTCTCATTAGCACCTTTGTTCTGAGCCATAAGTGCAGTCATAGCGTGGCCGATATTCTGCTCAGGAGTATATGCGAAATCATCAATTCTGTTGACAACAGCAAATGCAGCGGCTACGGACACGCCCATAGTGTTGACGATTGCCTGGATGCCAATCTTTCCTAACTGGACAGTTGCCTGCTGCATAGCGGATACCCAGCCGTAGCTTATTGTCTTTTTAAGAAGTGAATTGTCAAATACAAGCCATTTTCTGCCTAGCCTTAATATCTCGACACGCTTTTGTATGTATATAATACAGAATACACAGCACATCATTTCGCTTATTACAGTTGATATTGCACAGCCGTTGCTTCCCATTTTAAGGACAATTACAAAGAATAAATCTCCGAAAATATTAAGCAGTGAGCTCGCAATAAGGAAGTATAAAGGAGTCTGGCTGTCGCCTAATGCCCTTAATGTGCTTGAAAAGAAATTATATAAAAATGTAAATATCAATCCTAAAAATATAATTCTCATATAAGAAACAGTTAAATCCATAATAGATGGGTCAACCTGTAACAATTTAAGAATAGGTCTTGAAAAGATAATGCAGCACAGGCTTAATATTGCAGAGAATACAGTGCCTGAAAGCATTGTTGTGCTTATCTGTCTTTGAAGCTTATTGTAATCTTTAGCTCCGAATTGTGTACCCATAAGTATGCTCGCACCCATACACAGACCATTTAAGAATAAAATCATAAGAGTCATTACAGGGTTGCATATACCAACAGCCGCAAGGGCTTCTTTACCTACGAATTGTCCTACAATAATACTGTCGACAGCGTTATATGTAAGCTGGAATAAGTTACCGAGGACTAACGGTATTGTAAATCCAACAAGGAGAGGCATAATTTTACCTTTTGTTAAATCTTTAGTCATAATTAATCTCCTATCCTGCCCATAACAGGGCTTGTTAAGTTTATAATATTTTGCTAAAGATTTATTATAAGACAGTTGCTTTAAATTGAAAAGAATTATATTATACTAATGTAAAAAAAGTGTACGCAGAAATGGAGATTATTATGAAAGTTACCCGTGAAGATATGCAGCTTTACGCCGTTACAGATACGCAATGGCTTAATGGCAGGGATTTCTATGAAGAGATTGAGAAAGTCCTTGCGGCAGGAGCTACATTTTTGCAGTTAAGAGAAAAGGATTCGACACACGAGGAGATTGTAAAAAAAGCATTGGCAATTAAACCGATAGCAAGAAGATATGGAGTGCCATTTGTTATAGATGATGATATATACGCGGCGTTAGAGGCAGATGTTGACGGAGTTCATATAGGACAGAGTGATGCAAGCTACGAAACAGCAAGAGAGCTTCTAGGACCTGACAAGATAATAGGAATGACAGTAAAGACACCAGAACAGGCGGCAAATGCGGCAAGACTTGGTGCTGATTATGTTGGAATGGGAGCTGTATTTCATACAAGCACGAAGAAAGATGCCAAAGATTTAAGCAGGGATAATCTTCTTAAGCTTACAGCTATGCTTGATATGCCGATAGTTGCAATTGGCGGCATTAATTATGACAACTGTGATTATTTAAAAGATACAGGCGTGGACGGAATTGCTGTTGTATCGGCGATATTTGCAAGTGATGACTGCGCGGAGGCGACAAGAAAGCTTTATAAGAAGACAAGAAAGCTGTTTAATTATAATAAGAACATAATATTTGATATGGACGGAACACTTGTTGACTCTATGCCGTTCTGGAAGAATAGTGCAAGGGAATATGCCATTTTAAGAGGTGCTAAGCTTCCAAAGAATTTTGATGAGATAACAGGAGTTATGGACCTTTCGGAATATGCGGCTTATCTGCAAAATGTTCTTGGGATTGATACATCGCTAGAACAGATAACAGAGGCAGCAGTTGATATTATGAATAAGCATTATGCAAGTGATATTCCTGCAAAGAAGGGAATGATAAAGCTTATAAGAAGAGAATATGAGGCTGGAAGCAAGCTTGTAATATTCAGTGCTTCCGATACTTCCAGTGTGGAAATTCTTCTTAAAAGGTTAGAAATATATGAATGTTTTGAGGGAATATACACAGTATATGATGTCGGCATAGGAAAGAGTGATAAGGAAAGCTATAAAAAGGTTGCCAGGTCAGCAGGAATGGATATATCTGATACGTGGGTGTATGAGGATATTCTAAGAGGCGTTCGGGCGGCACATAATGCTGGATTGAAAGTGTGTGCTGTATATGATAAAGACTCGGCAGATGACTGGGATGAGATATGCAGTATTGCAGATAAATGTATAATAACCGGATAATATGGATTGAAATGGAGAATATATGAAGAAGAAAGTTGTTGTAGGTATGTCAGGAGGTGTTGACTCATCTGTTGCCGCATATCTTTTAAAAGAGCAGGGTTATGACGTCATTGGCGTTACAATGCAGATATGGCAGGACGATGCAGTAGAAACAACAGAGAATGGCTGTTGTGGAATATCTGCTGTAGATGATGCAAGACGCGTGGCTGGACAGCTTGATATACCTTATTATGTAATGAATTTTAAGAATGAATTTAAGAAAAGTGTAATTGATTATTTTGTTGATGAATACAAGAGGGGAAGAACTCCTAATCCTTGTATCGCCTGCAACAGATATGTCAAATGGGAATCGCTTCTTAAAAGAAGCCTTGATATAGGTGCTGATTATATAGCAACTGGACATTATGCAAGAATAAGCCAGCTTGATAATGGCAGATATGCAATTAAGAATTCGGTTACAGCTAAGAAAGACCAGACATACGCACTTTATAATCTTACACAGAGTCAGCTTGCACATACTCTTATGCCAGTTGGAGATTATACTAAAGATGAGATAAGAAAGATTGCGTCAGATAATTATCTTATGGTTGCAAATAAACCGGACAGTATGGAGATATGTTTTGTTCCTGATAATGATTATGCAGGATATATAGAAAGAACTACTGATTATAAGTCAGTTCCGGGCAATTTCGTTGATGTTGATGGTAATGTAATCGGAAAGCATAATGGAATTATCCACTATACTGTTGGACAGAGAAAAGGGCTTGGACTTGCTATGGGACATCCTGTATTTGTAGTTGCAGTAAGACCTGATACCAATGAAGTTGTTATTGGTGAGAATAAAGATGTGTTTACTGATACATTGTATGCTGGGAATCTTAATTTTATGGCAATTGAAGCCCTTAAAGAGCCAATGAGAGCAAGAGGAAAGATACGCTACAGCCATGAGGGTGCAGACTGTACAATAAGAATGATTGATGATAACACGCTTGAGTGTAAGTTTGATGAGCCACAAAGGGCAGTTACACCAGGACAGGCACTTGTATTATATGATGGTGAATATGTTCTTGGTGGAGGAACTATCATATAATAAGAGGCAGAAAAGAAAGCGGCTGTAAAATTTTCTTGACAATTACTATGTCTGCTTTATAATATTTCATATTGGATAGATAGGTTGATATTCAGAAACAAAATGCGGAGGATAATAATAATGAGTAAGTTTATTTATATGGATAATGCGGCTACAACAGCAGTAAGACAGGAAGTTGTTGATGCTATGGTGCCTTATTTTACAGAATCATACGCTAATCCATCAAGTGTATATAGTTTTGCACAGAAGACTAAGAATGATATGGAAGAAGCAAGAGAAACTATAGCTTCTATTCTCGGTGCGGCTAAGCCTAATGAAATATATTTTACAGGTGGCGGAAGCGAGTCTGATAACTGGGCATTAAAGGCAGCAGCAGAGGCATTTAAGTCAAAGGGTAATCATATTATTACAACTAAGATTGAACATCACGCAATTCTTCACACTTGCGAATGGCTTGAAAAGCATGGATATGAAGTGACATATCTTGATGTTGATGAATACGGAAAGGTTGACCCTAAAGAATTCGAAGCGGCAATTAAAGATACAACAATACTTGCAAGCATAATGTTTGCTAATAATGAAATCGGTACAGTTGAGCCAATCAAGGAATTAGGTGCAATTGCACATTCTAAGGGAGTAATATTCCACACAGATGCTGTACAGGCATTTGCACATATTCCTATTAATGTACAGGAAATGAATATCGATATGTTAAGCGCAAGCGGACATAAGTTCCACGGTCCTAAGGGAATTGGTTTCTTATATGTAAGCAACAAGGTTAAGATTGGTTCGTTCATTCACGGTGGTTCACAGGAGAGAAGCAGAAGAGCAGGAACTCACAATGTGCCAGGTATTATCGGAATGGCTAAGGCGGCAAGCATTGCCAATACTAATATGTCAGAGAATATTAAGAATATCTCAGCAATAAGAGATCACATTATTGACAGAGTGTTAGCAGAAATTCCATACTCAAGAGTTAATGGTGACAGAACAGACAGACTTCCTGGAAATGTTCATTTCTGTTTCAGATTTATTGAGGGTGAATCAATGCTTATTATGCTTGATCAGAAGGGAATATGTGGTTCATCAGGTTCAGCCTGCACATCAGGTTCACTTGACCCATCACATGTTCTTCTTGCAATCGGACTTCCTCACGAGATAGCACACGGTTCATTAAGACTTTCACTTGGTGAAGATGCAACAATCGAAGATGCTGATTATGTTGTAGATGAATTAAAGGGTATCGTAGAAAGATTAAGAAGCATGTCTCCTTTATACGAAGATTTCGTAAAAGAGCAGGGAAAATAATAATATAATGTGTACAGTTAATGTACGTTTGAGCCAGCCGCAGTTATCAGGGTAATCTGATAGCTGCGGCTTTTTTAATGTAATAGGAAATTCCAATAGAATTCCCTATTACATTAAAGGCACTAT
>ERZ791577.1472-NODE-1472-length-12631-cov-42.483302_pt1 | contig 12631 bp, 17 predicted proteins | sample MGYA00509969_ERZ791577 | MGnify/ENA primary metagenome ERZ791577 (study PRJEB30046, sample SAMN00791917) | human gut metagenome | study: EMG produced TPA metagenomics assembly of the A metagenome-wide association study of gut microbiota in type 2... | reverse complement strand
AACAACCAGTACAATCGGCTTCCTCGCTTTCAACCACCTTTAAGGTGATTTCTGAGCCAATAGGTAAATCTTCCATAACTAAACCAATTTTTGTGTTAAACAATACTGGTAGTAACTTATACTGCCAACATATTTTGATATTCTTGGCAGCTCACCATCATAAGGAGTGACTTTCAATCCATCAATGAAATCAGCATTCTCAGTTGATACCTCGGTATCATGCTCATTCATAAACACCTTTTGCGCTGTCGTAGAATGGCTTTCAGCTCTAAGCTTACCGAGTGACCGCCAAACCTGCTTGCTATGGATGAACAATCCATGCAAAGGAATAGTCTTTACTTCTACTTTTGTTCCCATAACCTTTATTTTAATACATCTATTCTCTATCAAAATAAAACGGGGAATATCGCAATATTCTCATTTCTCTTCTCATATTAATCTCACCTAAACGAGCAACTTCATAAAGCTTAATATATGGTTTATCTTTGAGATATTGAATAAATTCGACAACAGAATATTCTTTCTTTTCCATAATCTTAACCATTTAAAGATGATAATAACTATTTGATACCCTTGCGCCCAAATCGAAGCAGCCAACGGCATCAGGCTTTAAAAATCTCTTTTGAAGCTTCTCTAAAGCCTCTTTATACTTCTGCTCCATGTGCTTGCAATGAAGCTTTTGAGCAGTTCTAAGTTGAATGATAACACCCTTACAAGCTACCTCGTATTGTTTTTCTGACATCATTTTCTGTATCTCCTATATTTAAACGTTAAACAAAATCTTAGTTTTTTATAATCTAATTATATACCACCACGGAAGCGAAGCGAGCCGAAGGCGAGCCTTCCATTACCTCATAGGTATTAGCATACACCCTACAGATTACCCCTCCCTTGATATAAGTATAGTTATTGAGTATCATATCCTTTACATAGTCAATAGAGGATAAAAAACGTTTTTCTATGTTTCTGTATTTGCATAAAATCTCGTTTTTGACCGCAAATTTTACTAAATCAAAAGCTTTCTGTACGCTTACGCTTAACTTCTCAGCTATATACTTATATGATATACCATTCTCTCTAAACTTATCGCCGTAGCCAAAACGATTACAAACCTTCTTAGCCGCCTTCAACTCTTTTAAGCCTTTAGGGTGCTTAGACTGCTGAATCATTTGCTTAGCGTAATTCTTTCGATTCTGTACATCAATGATAAGCATAGCAGATAAGGTATCTTCCATGAACTTTACATTCTGCGCATAGGCATTCTTTTTAGAATCATTCCTTGAAATAAACTCGATATTAGGAACAAGGACGTTCCTGTGAGAGGTATGACTTTTTAGAGACTTGAAGACGAGGCAACGATTATTCTTGCCCGTGAACTCAACCAAGCCCAGAGCCTTCAATGTATCAATACGCTTGCGGACAGCACAGGCACTTACTCCCGTGATTTCGTGAAGCTTATTGATGCTCCATCTTTGCACGGCAGAAGACTTGACCCTTGTCTTTATGAAAAGGGAAAATGCAATTGCCTTCCTTAGTTCTGGATTGCAATACATATTGTTCAATATCTTTCTTCGTATCTCCATTTTACAGATGCTTTAAAAAGTCAAGAGCAGCAAAGAAATGGGGATTCTCTGCTGCTCCGTATTTAGTAGCCTTGCGGCTCACGTAAATCCAAAATCCTACACATTAGAAAGTTCCCCATAAACTCGCTAAGTGATAGTGTTCTATCTTAAACACACCGCAAAATTAATAAAAATCTGTCAAATAACCAACTTTTCTATTAATAAATTTAAAATAATTAATAGTTTCTATTCGCTTTTTAATAGATTTTTATAACTTTGCATTATATTTTCTATTAATAACCAAATAATAAGTAATAGCGTATGATATACAATCAATATCAGCAGTACGAACTCTCCGACCGCATTATGCAAGCGGTATGTGAGGTAGGCAAGGTTACGTTCATGGAACTTTGCTCTGCGGTGAAGACCGTCAAGCTCAACACTCTTAGAGGACTATATTGCCTCATAAGCCGTGATTATTGCATTCACCCCGACCGCTCGGCTCGCCTACTCTGCCGCACCAGAGCAAACGTAATCAACCAAGCACGAAAGTATATGCAATACGTTCAGTCAAAGGATAAGTACACCTTATCTATATATAACCAAATCGTAGAACTCTTAAAAAGTAACAAAGAATGAAAAGAACAGATTATGAGCTGACCTTGCCCGACCAGCTCTTCCCAACGGACAATGACCTAGAGATTCCGATACTTGATATTGATATGCAAGCCAAGGAGTGTCAGTCACCCTTCCTTTGCTTCGGCAAACAGAAAAGAACCTTCAACCTTAATGGCGAAGGCTCTTTGCACTTCTATACCGATGATTACCGCTTCTCAGCTATCTACGAGCACCCTGAGAAGATATTGCAGCATCACCCTGCCGTTATCGTTGAGCCGAACTTCTCCCTATATAATGAAATGCCCGTATCTTTCGGCTTGCAGGCTATCTACAAGAAACGTTGGATTGCCCGTTGTATGCAAGGTAAGGGTATCGGTATCTTCGTTGACCTCAACGTGGCGCAGAAGTTCTATCGCCTCAATATGATTGGCGTACCTCGTGGATGGCGTGCCTTCGCTACCCGTGGATATTCGGATAGACTGAATAACCTCGCCTTTGAGTATTCCATCGCAAGCGATTGGGCAGAGGGCAAAGAGCCGCTATTTGTTATCTACGGCGGCGGTGCTGAGTGTCGGCGGTTCGCCCAGACCCATAGAGGTTGCATCTATATCAACCCCGTTGTTACTACAAAGAAGCAGCTTGCCGCCTTGCAGAAGATTCACGAAGGTGTTGCCTTTATCGGAGAAGAGTTCTCTGTTAAGGCGCAGCTTGATAAGCTCACCCCTTTCTCCAAGCAGATTGAGGATTTCCGAACAGATAATGTCTCTAAACAGATTGAGGAAAAGTAAGATTGTTTATGCGAGATATGGCATTTATTTGCTGTATCTCGCTTTCTTTTGTATCTTTGCATCAGCAAAACGGAAATTGTGGAATATAGGTTCTGAAGTGTCATAACAATATGTATTAGTTAAGATTTGGTTAATTGAAAATAATAGTTAGTTATTAGTCTATAAGCAGCCGCCTGTGATAGGTAGCTGCTTTTCTTATATATAAGAGGTATAATATTTTATGATAACTTCAAAGGCTACTCATTATATGGGTAGCTTTTTTATTTGTTTACACACAATCTATTATTTTCTATTAAAACCCGAATAATCTCCGTAACTTTGCAAATAATAATTATTAAATAATAAAATTATGGCAAGAGAAAAGAGAATCTCACAGAACCCATCCATCGCAAAGGATGAGCTTCTTGTAAAGCTGGGTTTTCGTGAAATGATTGACATTACAAAGCTCCTCTATAATGAGGGGCAGATTGATGGCGTTCCAAAGAACCCTCGCTACTTAAAGGAGAGCGAGCACGACAAGCTCGTCAAATCACTCGCCGATAGCCCAGAGCTCTTAGAGTACAAGCCTTTGATGGTTTATGGCTTGGAGGATGGTACATACGTCACCATCTGCGGTAATATGCGCCTCAGAGTGGCTAACGAGTTACGCATCGGTGGAAATACGAACTTCGATAAGCTGCCTTGTTTCGTCTTGAAGACCGATACCCCAATTCAGAAAATCAAGGAGTATGCTATCAAGGATAACGTGCAAGCAGGTAATTGGGATTGGGATGAGCTTGCCAATGGTGAATGGGAAACCGATGATTTGCAGGATTGGGGTGTTGATTGCTCTTTTCTCAATACTGATGAAAACGATACCGATATTGATGAGCTATTTGAAGATGCTCAAAATACCGAGAGCAAAGTTAAAGATATTAAGCTCTCCGTCCATATTCCACAAGAGTTGGAAGATAAGGTAGATGAGATTAAGGAGATTATCAAGTCTGCCGTTTCCGAATACGAAGGTGTGGAAATAAAATAATAGAGATATGGAAGTCTATCTTGCGGGAGGGCTTACTGGAAATCTTAGTAAGTTTTGGAAAAGTGTTAGTATGGAATTATATATAGCAGGGACTTTAAGCAGACCCTATGTTTATGAAAAGGCTATGGGTGTTTTTTTAGCAGGCGAACCCCCATTAAAGAACGTCAAGGAAGCCGATTGGGAAGGATTAAATATATTGGAAACTTACTATTATCTACAGAATAATAAAGAGTTTCCTCGATTGATAGGCAATTTTCAGAATTTCCTATTAGATAGTGGTGCTTTCACATTTATGTCGGGAGCAGGTGTAGTTGATTTCGATAAATACGTAGAAGGATATGCTGCATTCATTAAGAAGTGGAACGTAAAGAACTTCTTTGAGCTTGATATTGATTCCGTTGTTGGTATCAGAGAGGTTGAAAGACTTCGTGAAAAGCTCGAAAGATTAAGTGGACGTAAGCCTATCCCCGTTTGGCATAAGTCACGAGGAAAAGAGTATTTTATTGAAATGTGCAAGAATTACCCTTATGTGGCTATCGGTGGTATCGTGACTAAAGAGATACCTATCAATAAATATGAAAAGTTATTTCCTTGGTTCGTAAAGACGGCACATAAATATGGCTGCAAGATACATGCCCTTGGATATACAAATATCAGAGGATTGCATACGTATCACTTTGATTCCGTTGATTCTACAGCTTGGCTTTATGGCAATATGAGCGGTTCTATATATAAGTTCAATGCCAAGAACGGGACTATGGATAAAACCAAAGCACCTGAGGGCAAGAAACTTCGCTCAAAGTTGGTTGCTGCACATAATTTCAGCGAGTGGGTACGCTTTATGAAGTACGCCCGTGCAAGATTATAAAAGATAAATATTTAAATTTTAATTAGTTATGAAAGATTCATTGATTATTGTATCAGGAGGTATGGACTCGGTAACTCTCCTGCATGAGAAGAAAGAGAGCATTGCTCTTGCTATTTCTTTTGATTATGGCTCTAATCATAATCAGAAGGAGATTCCTTTTGCTAAGTTGCATTGTGAGCTACTTGGTATCAAGCATATTGTTATTTCACTTGGCTTCATCCACGACTACTTTAAGTCGTCTCTCCTCGAAGGAGCAGAAGCTATCCCCGAAGGTAATTACGATGATGAGAACATGAAATCAACCGTAGTTCCTTTCCGTAACGGCATTATGCTCTCTATCGCTTGCGGTATCGCAGAGAGTAATGGATTGAAGAAGGTGCTTATTGCTAACCATTTCGGCGACCACGCTATCTATCCAGACTGCCGCAAGGGCTTTATTGATGCCATGTCAGAGGCAATGAAGAATGGTACTTACGAGGGTATTACCATTGATGCTCCTTATACCAATATTACGAAGACAGATGTTGCTCGCCACGGCAAGAAGCTTGGTATCAACTACGCTGAAACTTGGAGCTGCTACAAAGGCGGTGAGAAGCATTGTGGTAAGTGTGGAACTTGTATGGAACGCAAGGAAGCTCTCCGTGATGCAGGTATTCCAGACCCAACCGAATACGAGGATGAGTAAGGCAAGCGGAGGTACACGAAACTATTCGGGTAACCCTAAGACGATGGCTAAGAGAGAATCAGAATTTCAAGCCATCGTCTCTACGGGCAACTATAAAGATAGCTACTTTGATAAAAGCGGCGGTTATTATGTGGTACATAACAACCATAATAAGATTGCTGACCCGAATACCAATAAGGAAATGTATGCCGCAGAAGTTCTTGCTAAAAAGGGTTATCGTGTATATTTGATGAGCGAAATGTCGTATATAACGGGAGCGAAGAAGACTGATGGCTTCAAAGAGCACGCCGTGATGGATATGAAAACCATTAACTCGGCGAGTGCCTATAAGGTAGAGAATGCATTGAAGAGTGCTGCAAAGCAAGGGGCAGAGGTTGCTATCCTCATACAGAATAACAAGGCTATGACAAAGGAATATGTCAAAGACCAGATTTCTATGTATCTCACTCATGCAAAAGGAAATGAAAGAGGTAACTTAAAAGAAGTTATTGTTGTTGGCTTATCAGGCAATGTTCATCGCCATAAGTTATAAGACAAAGAATAGCAAAGCAGGTACACCTCTTTGCCTTTGAAGAATAAGCGTGAAATCGAGCAGCCAGTGTACTGACCCACCCGATTTATTCTTCTCGGTCGCAAAATTAAGAATAAAAATTGAAATAACAAAATAAAAGAAAGGAAAATTATGTATTACGTTTCAAAAAGAATGGAGATTGCGGTTTCACATAAGCTGACACTCTCTTATGAAAGCAAGTGTGCCAATCTTCATGGGCATAATCTGATAGTTACTGTTTATTGTAAGGCAAAGGAGCCTAACAAAGATGGTATGGTGATGGACTTCAAGCATATCAAGCAGAAGATTCACGGCTACCTCGACCACGGCAACCTCAACGAGCTTTTGCCTTTCAATCCTACTGCTGAGAATATCGCCAAATGGATTGTTGCTCAGTTCCCAGAGTGCTACAAGGCACAGGTACAGGAGAGTGAAGGCAATATCGCCGTTTATTGTGATGATAATAAGATTGACGGAAAGGAGGCACTCTAATGGCTAAGTACAAGGTAAACGAAATCTTCTACTCTATCCAAGGTGAGGGAAGACATGCAGGCAGAGCGGCTATCTTTGTCCGCTTCTCGGGTTGTAATTTAAAGTGTCCTTTCTGTGATACTGATTTTAAGAAGTATGAGGAAATGGGAGCTATTGATATTCTGAATAAGATTCAGTTGCTCTCACCTAATTGTAAATTCGTTGTCTTCACGGGCGGTGAGCCTACATTGCAAGTGGATGAGGAGCTTACTACCCTTCTCCAAAATTGGGGCTACTATATTGCTATGGAGACCAACGGAACGCACAAGATTCCAGGTGGTATCAACTGGGTTACTTGCTCTCCTAAGTGCTTATTCGTTAAGGGCGCAGAACCTATCATTAAGGTTGCTACCGAGCTGAAGGTTGTCTTTGATGGTGAGCACGAGATTACCGATTGCAATATTGATGCAGATTACTACTACGTTCAGCCTTGTGATACGGGTGATACGAAGAAGAATGCTGATATTCTGAAACAGACAGTTGCTTTCGTAGAGGCTAACCCTAAGTGGCGACTTTCTTTACAGCAGCAGAAGATTCTCAATGTGAAATAAATCATTTCGCCTATGAGCAAGAATAAAAAGAAAACCAAGACAAAGTATCGTCCTATCTGCTTTTATTGCGGTGGGAAACTTTGTTGGGATTCATCGGGTGACCGCAGCGAGGATGATGATTCCGTAGTGGATTACTATCATTGTATGCAATGCGGTACTTCTTATGAGGTATATGAGCCTAATGAGGAGGAGAAACAAGATTATAAAGAATATTGGAAAGGTAAATAATATGGCTAAGATTACAAAAGAAACAGCAGAGAATCATATCAAAGAACTCTTGGAGTATATCGGTGAAGACCCTAACCGCAAGGGCTTAGAGGGCACACCTGACCGCATTATCAGAATGTGGAAAGAGATATTCAGAGGTTACGACCCATCACAGAAGCCAAAGATTACCACCTTTGATAACAATGATGACGGCATCGTCTATGATAACATGGTTATCGACCAAGGTGATTTTCATTCTAATTGCGAACATCATTGTGTTTGGTTTTGGGGCAAGTATTGGTTCGCATATATTCCGAACCCAAAGGGCAAAATTATCGGTATCTCTAAGATTGGTCGTGTAGTTGATTACTGTTCCGCTCGCTTACAGATACAGGAGCGATTGGTACATGACATCGTAGATATGCTGAAAGAGGCTCTTGGTAGCGAATATCCACCACTTGGTATTGCTCTCGTTATGAAGGGGCATCATTCTTGCAAAGAGTTCAGAGGCGCAAAGAAGAAGGGCATTATGACCTCTTCTTACCTTGAAGGTGCTTTCAAAGACGACCCACAAGTGAGGGCTGAGTTTATGAACCTCGTAAATGGTGATAAGTATGAAGGTTAAGTCAGTCAAAACAAAAATCTTGGAGGAAGTAGGTTTCCTGCTTCCTACCAAGAAGCTTCTTTCCTCTAAGGAAAAGGTTGAAATCATGGAGCAGTTCTTGATGATGCCAGCGAGCCAGATAGTGACTTTGCAACAAGATGGACGTAAGTCATCTTTTGTACAACAGATAGCAAAGCTGCTCTATAATAATAATCTTGGAGAGTACTTTAATGTACTGAAAATGTGCCGAGATATGGCAGCAGAGGAAGAAGAAAATAAAGGTGCTTTTCTTAAATAAAAGCTATTGTTGGGAATAAATTAGGAATAAAAGTTATTAATATGCCATTATCAAGAGATGAAAGCAAGCGTAAAAAACAGCTTGCAAACCTTGAAAAAGGTAAGTTTAAAAAAGGTGGAGTTGGCAACCCCAAGGGCAGACCACCAAAGCCTAAGACGATGTCATTATTCATCGAGGAAATGAAGGAGAAGGGCTATGAAGTGCCTTCCTCTCAGATTATCGCAGAGTCTTTTCTGTATATCGCTACGCTGCCCGAAGACGAATTGAAGGCGGTGTTGGCTGATAAGTCACGCCCGATGATGCAACGCATTATTGCCAAGGGAATACTTGACAAGAAAGGACTTGATGTGCTCGAAAGAGTTATTGATAGAGCTTACGGAAAGATTCAGCGCATTGACCTTACAAGCAAGGGTGAGCAGATTAAGCAAGACCCATTGCAAGTACATGTTGTTACCAATAATGAAGAGTATCAGAAGATTCTCGCTGAGATTCAGAAAGAGAAGGAAAAGAAGGATGCAGAGCCAGACAGGACAGCAGAATAATAAAAGAAGCAAATAAAGGATAATAGAGATATGCCGCACGTATATTTAGCAAAGAACTACATGAGGGTAAAAGCAGCGAAAGAAGCAGGATTCACAACTTGCTCTCTTCAAGGCTCAAGTCGTAGTGCCAAGACGTATAGTGTTGTGCAGTTTCTTTGTATGCTTTGCTTCAACTATGCTGGAACGACCGTTTCCATCATTCGTGCTGGTATGCCTTCCATTAAACGAACTGTCTATCGTGATTTCAAGGATATAATGCTCAACTTTGGTTGGTGGGATGATAAGTGCATGAATAAATCGGAGTTCGTTTATACTTTCCCTAACGGCTCTTGGATTGAGTTCTTCTCCACCGATAACGAGCAGAAGGTGCGTGGTTCTAAGCGTAAGATACTTTTCGTAAATGAGGCGAATGAGCTTTCTTTCATCGAATGGCAGCAGCTTCAGATGCGTACCACGGAGTTCTCTATCCTTGATTATAACCCTTCCTTCTCAGAAGACCATTGGATAAATCAGGTAAACGAAGAAAAAAGCACTTATTGGTTTATCTCCACTTATAAGGATAATCCTTTCCTTGAGCCAAAGGTTATCGCTGAGATTGAGAGCCTTAAATGGAAGAATCCGAGCCTTTGGCGTATTTATGGTTTGGGATTGCGCTCTATGGTTGAGGGCTTGATTTTTAAGAATGTAGTCATTGATGATTATATTCCTATTCAAGCGCACAGACACCGATACAGAGGTATTGACTTCGGGTACTCCAATGACCCTACGGCGATTGTTGATGTGTATATCTACGGAAAGATTATCTATATAGATGAAATATGTTATCAGACAGAAATGCTTGCTTCTGATATTATCAGAGTATTGAAAGAGGATAAAAAAAATATTGAGGTAATATCAGAGAGTGCCGACCCTCGTCTGATAGATGAAATCTATAATGCTGGTATTGATATAAAACCTGTAAAGAAGTTCAAAGGTTCTATTCAAGCTAGTATTATGAAGATGCAAGAATACACAATTCATATAACAAAACGCTCTACAAATGTAAGAAGGGAATTTAATAATTATACCTACCGCCAAGATAAGGAAGGAAAGTGGCTTAATGAGCCTATAGATATGTATAATCACGCTATAGATGCATGCCGATATGTTGTTATGGAGAAGTTGTTGGGCGATTATGGCAGCGGAATGCAAGCCGCCGACATTCTCGGTCTGATGGGTTAAAATCGAAATGCTTATGAAACGAATATATGATAAACAGCCAAGGGAGCATCATCGTAAACGCTCCCACTATAATAGCAGAGGAGTAGCCAAATTATCCTTTGATAATGAGAAGGCAGCCGCAAGATACATAAAGAAAAAGCGGCTGCTCGGTTACTCCGCATACCTTTGCAACGAGTGCAATCATTGGCACATTGGAAGACAGCCGAAATAGGCGTTTTTCTTTTGTTTACACAGGGTTTCTTCTTCATGCCTATATAAGTTATATTATTACTAACTTTGCCCTTGTTATAACAAAAAATATTCATATATGAGAGCAATAGAACAGATAGTAGCAATACAAGATGCGAACACAGTCCGCTCGGTATTGACAGCAAGAAAGAAAGGCTTTAAGACATCACTGAGTGTGCTTGAAGAACAATGGAATCCATCAAAGCATAAAATCTTTGATGAGGATTTCCGTCCTAAGAAACGAATCAAAGTACCTACGGGTCAGTATGACCCTATTACACAGAAACCGATTTACAAGGATAAGAAGGTTGAGCCAGTAAGAATCGCTATCCCTGCTCAGAAGTCAATCGTAAATCTTACTGTGGGTTTCTTGTTTATGAATGCCGTTACCTATAAAGCTACGGCACATGGTGTTGATATAAAGAAGATGAACGATAAGCAGCAGAAGCTATATGACGGCATCATGCATTGCTATCACGATAATAAGATGAAGTACTTCGATAAGCGACTTGCCCGTACCCTCTTCAAGGAATGTGAGTGCGCCGAGTTATGGTATATGCCAACAGACGCAGAGGGAAAGCTTCGAGGCGAAATCCGAGTTCAGTTGCTTTCACCTTCAAACGGCGATAAGCTCTACCCTCATTTCAACGATTTCCATATCATGGACGGCTTCGCTCGAGAGTACTATGTATATGATGAGCTTGGAAAATCTGAGCTACATTTTGATGTATATACAGATAGATTGTGCTATCAGTACACTAATATTGATGGCGCAGGTTGGAAGCTTATTTCTGCCCTACCTCATGGCTTCACCAAAGTGCCTGTCGTTTACTATAGACAAGACCAAGCTGAGTGGGAAGATGTTCAATGGGCTATTGATAGAGTGGAGACCTGTATTTCAAATTGGGGTGATACGAATGACTACTTCGGCACGCCTAAGTACTTTATCAAAGGTCGTTTGGAGGGCTTCGCTGAGAAGGGCGAGCAAGGCGCAGTTTTCCAAGGTGGCAGTGATGCAAGTATGAACGTCCTTTCTTGGGATAAATCACCTGAGAGTGTGAAGGGTGAAATTGCTTATCTCTTCAATATCATCTATTCATTTACCTCAACAGCCGACATCAGCTTTGAGAATATGAAGACTTTGGGCAGCAACACCTCGGGTGCGGCTATCCGTTTGATGTTCACCGCTCCTTATATGAAAGCGGATTTAAAGACAGAAATGTTCGGTGAAATGTTTACTCGCCGCTCGAATATCGTAGCTAACGGCATCTGTAATACGGGAGTTTACGTAAAAGGTATCGACCAGAGTGTTGCTGAGCAGATTGACTTTGAGCCGGTCTTCAAGCCATATCTGCCAAAGAATGATGTTGAAATGTTGCAACTTATCACTTCATCCAATGGTGGTGCGAAATCTACCTCTAATCGCCGTGCTATCGAGCTTAACCCTCTCAATGATGACCCTGATAAGGTTGAGGAAGAAATGAAGAGTGAACAGGAAGAAGCGTTGGCGCAGCAAGCAGCCCTTTCGGGACTTGGTAGTGCCGCAAGTGGAAGTCAGTCAGTTTCCAATGAAGAAGAGGAAGAAGAATAACTATGTCAAAGAAGCTCACATCAAAACAGCAGAAAGAACAACTGAATAATCTGTTCGCCGTTTATAATAAGCGGTTGGGCAGATTATACAGCGATTATGTCAAGAAGCTTACCTCTCTTGGCTATGGAGAAGATGTGCTTGAAGATGATGCGCTTTTTAACTTTGATAACTTTCCGCAGTTAAAGGCTCGTTTGAACGACATCTTTAATGATTACTATCAGAATAGCCTTCTTTGTTATAAGAACGGCATTACCGATGGCGTTGCGTTGGCGTATAACCACGATGAAATGGTTATAGGCGGTTATTCCGTGCTTACTGATAAAGCTATAAGGGTCGCACGAGATACCGCCGCAGCTACATTTATTTCCAATCGCTTGAAAACAAAGAACGGATTGAATCTTGCTCAGCTTGTTTGGAATTACTGCCAACAGACGAAGAGCGAGTTTGAAATGGCTATGAACAACACCATTGCGGACGGGATAAAGAAAGGCACATCAGCAGAGGAAGTAGGCAAGAGCATACGAAAGTATCTCAACGACCCAGATATGATGTATCGCCGTTATCATACTATCAAGGTTCTGAAGAACGGAAAGAAGAAAGATGTGGTGACTTGGCGCAGACGTAGAATCATTGACGGCAAGGTGCGCTTTATTGAAGAGCCTTTGGAGAAGGTAGGCATGGGTGTTTACCGCTCGGCGAGAAAGAACGCTCTCAGAGTAGCAAGAACTGAGATAAATTCCGCATATCATAAGGCAAGAAATGAGCG
>ERZ791577.1470-NODE-1470-length-12637-cov-5.945398_pt1 | contig 12637 bp, 5 predicted proteins | sample MGYA00509969_ERZ791577 | MGnify/ENA primary metagenome ERZ791577 (study PRJEB30046, sample SAMN00791917) | human gut metagenome | study: EMG produced TPA metagenomics assembly of the A metagenome-wide association study of gut microbiota in type 2... | reverse complement strand
CGCAAGGCGGGAATTGTGCGGTGTTGCCTTAAGCTTATCAGATAAGAAAAGTCTTACTTTTCAGCGTGGTCGTAAGCGCTGCCTTCGGCATCGCGGATTTCCTCGGCGCGAGCCAGCTCTTCTTCAACCTCCGGCAAACCGGTTCCGGCGGGGATCAGCTTACCGATGATGACGTTCTCCTTCAGGCCCACCAGATGGTCCACCTTGCCCTTGATGGCGGCCTCGGTCAGAACCTTGGTCGTCTCCTGGAAGGAGGCAGCGGACAGGAAGGAATCGGTGGCCAGAGATGCCTTGGTGATACCCATCAGCAGTTGGGTATAGGTGGCCTCCTGCAGCGGCTCACCGGTCTCGGCGTTGACCTCACCGGCGGCGATGCGGGCCCGCACCTTGGCGTTCTCGTCCTCCACCTCCAGCACGTCGGCCATGGCGCCGGACAGCAGGCCGGTGGCGTCATTGGCGTCCTCCACCCGGACCTTGCGCATCATCTGGCGGACAATGACCTCGATGTGCTTATCGTTGATGTCAACGCCCTGCTGACGGTAGACCTTCTGGACTTCCTGAATGATATACTGCCGGCAGGCATCGACGCCGCAGATACGCAGCACGTCGTGCGGGCTGTACGCGCCGTTCGAAAGCGGCTGGCCCTTCGTGACCGTGTCGCCGTTGGCGACCAGAATGCCGGCGGAGTACGGCAGGTTGTACGTGACGGTCTCGCCGTCGACCGGGTTCGTGACCGTGACCGCATAGATGGAGGTCTTCTTCGTCTCCTCGATGCTGACGACGCCGGGGATCTCGGCGAGGGTGGCCATCTTCTTCGGCTTGCGCGCCTCGAACAGCTCTTCAACACGCGGAAGGCCCTGCGTGATATCGTCGCCGGCAACGCCGCCGGTGTGGAACGTACGCATGGTCAGCTGCGTGCCCGGCTCGCCGATGGACTGGGCGGCGATAACGCCGACCGCCTCGCCGATGTTGACCGGCTGGCCGATGGCCAGGTTGATGCCGTAGCACTTGGCGCAGACGCCGTTGCGCGCCTCACAGGTCATGACGCTGCGGATCTTGACTTCCTCGATGCCGTGCTCTTCGAGCGTCTTGGCATCGTCGGGCATGAGCATATGGTCGGTATCGAACAGCACCTCGCCGGTCTTGGGCGACACGACGGGCTCGGCCGGGTAGCGGCCGTGGATGCTCTCGCCGAGGCTCTGGACTTCCTGTCCCTTGTCGAACACGGCGCGGGCCATGATGCCGTCGGTCGTACCGCAGTCATCCTCGCGGATGATGACTTCCTGCGAGACATCGACCAAACGACGGGTCAGATAACCGGAGTCGGCAGTACGCAGTGCGGTATCGGCCAGGCCCTTACGGGCGCCTCGGGACGAGATGAAGTACTCGAGGACGGACAGGCCCTCACGGTAGTTGGCCTTGATCGGGATCTCGATGGTCTTGCCGGCGGTGTTTGCGATCAGGCCGCGCATACCGGCGAGCTGACGGATCTGCGCCATGGAACCACGGGCGCCGGAGTCCGCCATCATATAGATGGGGTTGAACTCATCGAGGCAGTTCTGCAGGGCCGCCGTGACGTCCTTCGTGGTCTTCTCCCACTCGGACACGGCCAGACGGTAGCGCTCGTCCTCGGTGATGAAGCCGCGCTTGTACTTCTTCTCGATCGCAATGACCTTCTTCTCCGTGGCGGAGATGAGCGTTTTCTTCTCCTCCGGGACGGTCATGTCCGCGATGGAGATCGTGATGGCGCCGATGGTGGAATACTTGTAGCCGAGCGCCTTGACGTTATCGAGCACTTCGGTCGCAACGGTGAAGCCGTGCTTCTCGATGCAGCGGTCGATGATCTTGCCGAGCTGTTTCTTGCCGACCTTGAAGCTGACCTCGAGGTCGAACATGTGCTCGGGGTCGGTGCGGTCAACGTAGCCGAGATCCTGCGGGATGGGCTCGTTGTAGATGATGCGGCCGACGGTCGTCTCGATCGTGCGGTGCAGCGTCTCGCCGTTGACCTCGCGCGCCACGCGCACCAGGATCGGCGCATGCAGGCCGACATCGCCGTAGTTATAGGCCATGATAGCTTCATTCGGGTCGCGGTAGACCTTGAGCGGCTTATAGCTCGGGAGCTTGCTGCCCTCAGCCTCGGCCTTCTTGTGCGCGGCGACAAAGTCGTCCGCGTCGACGATCTCATTGACCGGCAGATCGGTATCGCCGGCATCGGTCACGAACACCTGCTCGGCGCCCTTCTCGGCCTTGCCGAGGCGAACGTAGGTCAGGTAGTATGCGCCGAGGATCATATCCTGCGTCGGCACGGTGACGGGGTGGCCGTCCTGCGGGCGGAGGAGGTTGTTTGCCGAGAGCATGAGGATGCGCGCCTCGGCCTGCGCCTCCGCGGACAGCGGGACGTGGATAGCCATCTGGTCGCCGTCGAAGTCGGCGTTGAACGCGGTGCAGCACAGGGGGTGCAGCTTGAGCGCACGGCCCTCGACCAGCACGGGCTCGAACGCCTGAATGCCCAGACGGTGGAGCGTCGGTGCGCGGTTGAGCATGACCGGATGATCCTTGATGACGACCTCGAGCGCGTCCCAGACCTCGGTGCGCTGCTTGTCGACCATCTTCTTGGCGGACTTGATGTTGTTGGCAACACCGTCCTCGACGAGCTTTTTCATAACGAACGGGCGGAAGAGCTCGATGGCCATTTCCTTCGGCACGCCGCACTGATAGAGCTTCAGATCCGGGCCGACGACGATAACGCTTCGGCCGGAGTAGTCGACACGCTTGCCGAGCAGGTTCTGACGGAAGCGGCCCTGCTTGCCCTTGAGCATATCCGACAGGGACTTGAGTGCGCGGGAGTTGGCGCCGGTGACGGCACGGCCGCGGCGACCGTTGTCGATCAGGGCGTCAACAGCTTCCTGCAGCATGCGCTTCTCGTTGCGGACGATGATGTCCGGCGCGTTGAGCTGCATGAGGCGCTTGAGGCGGTTGTTGCGGTTGATGACGCGGCGATACAGGTCGTTGAGGTCGGACGTGGCAAAACGGCCGCCGTCGAGCTGGACCATGGGGCGAAGCTCGGGCGGGATGACCGGCAGAATGTCAATGATCATCCACTCCGGACGGTTTCCGCTGCGGTGGAATGCCTCGACGACCTCCAGGCGCTTGACGATCTTCGCCTTCTTCTGGCCGCTGGCCTCCTCGAGCTCGGCGCGCAGCTGCTCGGAGAGCTTGGCGCAGTCGATCTGCTGCAGGAGCTTCTTGATGGCCTCGGCGCCCATGCCAGCCTCGAAATCGTCCTCATACTTCTCGCGCATGTCGCGGTACTCTTTTTCGGACAGGATCTGGCAGCGCTGCAGCGGCGTCATGCCGGGGTCGGTGACGATATACGCACCGAAATACAGCACCTTTTCCAGCACGCGCGGGGTCAGATCCAGGATCAGGCCCATGCGCGACGGGATGCCCTTGAAGTACCAGATGTGGCTCACGGGCGCGGCCAGCTCGATATGGCCCATGCGCTCGCGGCGAACCTTTGCGCGCGTGACTTCGACGCCGCAGCGGTCGCAGATCTTACCCTTGTAGCGGATCTTCTTATACTTGCCGCAGTGGCACTCCCAGTCCTTCGTGGGTCCGAAAATGCGCTCGCAGAACAGGCCGTCACGCTCGGGCTTGAGCGTGCGGTAGTTGATGGTCTCGGGCTTTTTCACTTCGCCGGAGGACCAGGAAAGGATCATTTCAGGGGAGGCAATGCCGATCTGAATTGCATCAAACGGGGTGTAGCTCATGTTTTATTCCTCCTCCTTATCAGAATCGTCCGTGTAGTCATCGTCGCCAGCATCGCCGAACGCGCCGAGACTGTCATCTTCCTCGACCGGTACGTCCTCGATCGTGAAGCCGCTGCCGGTGATCTCATCATCGTCGGACTTGTAGGACATCTCATCGCGCATACCCGGGATGTAATCGTCCTCGTCGTCCTTGAGCTCGATCTCGTCGCCGTTCTCGTCGAGGATGCGCACATCCAGGCACAGGGACTGCAGCTCCTTGATGAGCACCTTGAACGACTCCGGCACGCCCGGCTGCGGGATGTTCTCGCCCTTGACGATGGCTTCGTACGTGCGCACACGGCCGGTCACGTCGTCGGACTTCACCGTCAGGATCTCCTGCAGGGTGTAAGCCGCGCCGTAGGCCTCGAGCGCCCAGACTTCCATTTCGCCGAAGCGCTGGCCGCCGAACTGCGCCTTGCCGCCGAGCGGCTGCTGCGTGACGAGGCTGTAGGGGCCGGTGCTGCGGGCGTGGATCTTATCATCGACGAGGTGGTGGAGCTTAAGGAAGTAGACCCAGCCGACCGTGACGTCGTTATCAAACTTCTGGCCGGTGCGGCCGTCGTACAACACGCTCTTGCCGTCCTCACGCAGGCCGGCTTTGTTGAGCGTCTCGCGGATGGTCTCCTCATTGGCGCCGTTGAAGACCGGCGTTGCGACCTTCCAGCCGAGGGCCTGGGCCGCGTAGCCCAGATGCACCTCGAGCATCTGACCGATGTTCATACGGGAAGGCACGCCCAGCGGGTTGAGGACGATATCGAGCGGCGTGCCGTCCGGCAGGTACGGCATATCCTCGCGCGGGAGGATGCGGGACACGACGCCCTTGTTGCCGTGGCGGCCGGCCATCTTGTCGCCGACGGAGATCTTACGCTTCTGCGCGATGTAGACGCGCACGACCTCGTTGACGCCGGGAGACATCTCGTCGCCGTTCTCGCGGGTGAAGCGCTTGACATCGACCACGATGCCGGCCTCGCCGTGCGGGACTTTGAGGGAAGTGTCGCGGACCTCTCTCGCCTTTTCGCCGAAGATGGCGCGCAGCAGGCGCTCCTCGGCGGTCAGATCGGTCTCGCCCTTCGGCGTGACCTTGCCGACCAGAATATCACCGCTGCGCACCTCTGCGCCGACGCAGATGATGCCGCGGTCGTCGAGATACTTGAGCGCATCGTCGCCGACGCCGGGGATATCACGGGTGATCTCCTCGGGGCCGAGCTTCGTGTCGCGCGCGTCGCACTCGAACTCTTCAATATGAATGGAGGTGTAAACGTCCTCCATGACCAGACGCTCGTTGATGAGAACGGCGTCCTCGTAGTTGTAGCCTTCCCAGGTCATGAAGCCGACCAGCAGGTTCTTGCCGAGCGCGATCTCGCCCTGCGAGGTGGCCGGACCGTCGGCGATGACGTCGCCCTTGTTCAGGCGGTCGCCGACCGCAACGATCGGGCGCTGGTTGATGCACGTGCCCTGGTTGGAGCGGGCAAACTTGATGAGCTTGTAGTCCTTGATCTCGCCGCTGTCGTAGCGCACCTTGACGCTGTCGGCCGAGACGGCCAGCACCACGCCGTCGTCCTCGGCGAGGATGACCACGCCGGAGTCCACGCACAGCTTGTGCTCGATGCCGGTGGCGACGATCGGTGCCTCCGTGACCATCAGCGGCACGGCCTGACGCTGCATGTTCGCGCCCATGAGGGCACGGTTCGCGTCGTCGTTTTCCAGGAACGGGATCATGGCCGTTGCGATGGAGACCATCATGCGCGGGGAAATGTCGATGTAGTCGACGCGGTCACGGTCGACCTCGACGATCTCGTCGCGGTGGCGGCAGGTGATACGCTCGTTGATGAGGCAGCCGTTTTCGTCGACCGGCTCGCTCGCCTGCGCGACGATGTAGCGGTCCTCAACGTCCGCCGTCATGTACTCGACGTCGTCGGTCACGCGGCAGGTGCCCTTCTCCACGCGGCGGAACGGCGTCACGAGGAAGCCGTACTCGTTCACGCGGGCATAGGACGCGAGGTAGCTGATCAGGCCGATGTTCGGGCCTTCAGGCGTCTCGATCGGGCACATACGGCCGTAGTGGCTGTAGTGCACGTCACGGACATCGAAGCTCGCGCGCTCACGCGACAGGCCGCCGGGGCCGAGGGCGGAGATACGGCGCTTGTGCGTCAGCTCTGCCAGCGGATTGGTCTGGTCCATGAACTGGGACAGCGGGCTGCTGCCGAAAAACTCCTTGATGGAGGCCGTCACGGGGCGGATATTGATAAGCGACTGCGGGGTCACGGCGTCGAGATCCTGCAGCGTCATGCGCTCGCGGATCACGCGCTCCATGCGGCTGAAGCCGATGCGGAACTGGTTTTGCAGCAGCTCGCCCACGCTGCGCACGCGGCGGTTGCCGAGATGGTCGATGTCGTCCGGCTCACCGATGCCGTGCGCCAGGCAGCACAGATAGTTGATGGACGCGAACATATCGTCCGCGATGATGTGCTTCGGGATGAGCAGGTCGAGGTTTTCCTCGATGGCTTCCTTGAGCGCGTCGCCCTCGTACTGCTCCATGAGCTGGCGCAGGATCACGCCGCGCACGAGCTCCTTGACGCCGAGCTCGGCGGGATCAAAGTCCACATAGTGCTTCATGTCGACCATGCCGTTGCCGAACACGCGGATGGACTTGCCGTCCACGTCCAGATAGACGTCGTTGACGCCGGCCTCGGCGATCTCCTCGGCGCGCTCGCGCGTGAGCACCTCGCCCGCCTCAGCAATGATCTCACCGGTCATCGGGTCGGCGACCGGTGCTGCCAGCGCAAAGCCGGCGATACGGCCGCGCAGGCCGAGCTTCTTGTTGAACTTATAGCGGCCGACGTTCGAAATGTCGTAGCGGCGGCGGTCATAGAACAGGCCCTCGAGCAGCGTCTCCGAGCTCTCGACCGTCGGGGGATCGCCCGGGCGGAGCTTGCGGTAGATCTCGACGAGCGCCTCCTCGCGGGAGTTGCAGGTGTCCTTGTCGAGCGTGGCGACGATGCGCGCGTCGTTGTCGAACACTTCCTTGATCTGCTCGTTCGTGACGACGCCGGTCGTCATATCCGGGATACAAGACAGCCAGGTGTTCGGGTTGTCCGCCTTGTAGGCGCCCATGGCCTTGATGAACCAGGTCACGGGCAGCTTGCGGTTTTTATCAATGCGGCAGTTGAAAATGTCGTTGAGGTCGGTCTCGTACTCGAGCCAGGCACCGTGGTACGGGATGACGGTCGTGCCGTAGGTGGAGTTGTAGGCCTTGTCGGTCTTCTTATCATAGTACACGCCGGGGGAACGCACGATCTGCGAGACGATGACGCGCTCCGCACCGTTGATAACGAAGGTGCCGCTGGGCGTCATGATCGGGAAATCGCCCATGAAGATCTCCTGTTCCTTGATCTCCTCGGTCTCCTTATTGCGCAGGCGGACGCTGACCTTCAGCGGGGCCGCATACGTGGCGTCGCGCGCTTTGCACTCTTCCTCGGTGTACTTCGGGTTCTCGTCCATGGAATAGTCCACGAAGCGCAGCTCGAGGTTGCCGGAGTAGTCGGTGATGACGTCCACATCCTTGAACACATCACGCAGGCCCTCTTCGAGGAACCACTTGTACGAATTCTTCTGGATCTCCAGAAGATTCGGCATGCTCTGGATCTCCTCGTGACGGGCAAAGCTCATTCGTTCGGTTTTTCCATAGGTGACTGCCTTTGGCATGGCGAACACTCCTTCTCTTGAGATTGTGAACACCCGGTAGGGTTGTAAAATACTTTTTTGACTTGTTGCATTTTCACAGCGAATCCGGTAAAATGTGCTTGTAGGCTGCGGGAGTTGTTTCTTCCGCTCCCAAAGACACATAGCGTGATATTTTACCATTTCAACGCATAGGTTGTCAAGCACGAATTTGTGAATTTTTCGCCGGCAGGAGCGCGTCGCCCTGCCGCTTTTTTGTATCTTCGGAGGGATGACCATGGATATCCGAATCTGTCTGCTGCTGGCTGCCGAGGCCGGGCTCGCGCTGGTGCTGCTGTGGAGCGCGGGTGTGCTGCGCAAACCGGCGCACGTCCTGTGCGCGGTGCTGCTGCTGGCGGCGGCGTTCGTGCTGCGTGGGCTGTGCCTGAATTATGAGACGAGCGACTACACGCAGTTTCTGACCGTGTGGGTCAACTTTTTCCGCACGCACGGCGGGCTCGCCGCGCTGCGGGAGTCCGTTGGCAATTATAATGTACCGTACCTGACGTTTCTGGCGCTCATCAGCGGCAGTTCCCTGCCCGATCTGTACCTTATAAAACTGTTCAGCATCTTTTTTGACGTCGTGCTCGCGTGGTCGGTCATGCAGCTCGTAGGGCTGTTCCGGCGTGAGGCGGTGTGGAAGCTTGCGGCGTTCTTCCTCGTGCTCTTCTGGCCGACGGTCATGCTCAACAGCGCGCTCTGGGGCCAGTGCGACAGTGTGTATGCCGCCCTCGCCGTGCTGAGCGTCTATCTCGTGCTGGCCGGGCATCCCGTGCTCGGCGTGGTGAGCATCGGCGCATCGTTCGCCTTCAAACTGCAGGCCGTGTTTGTCATGCCGGTGTTCCTGCTCTTCTGGCTCACGCGGCGCGTCAAGCTGCGGCACGCGCTGGCCTTCCCCGCCACGTGCGTGGTCATGGTGCTGCCGGCCGTCATCGCCGGACGCGGACTGTGGGATGCGCTGACCATCCCGTTTCAGCAGACGGGCAGCATCGGCACCGGGCTCAACTATAACTCCTCGTCCGTCTTTGCGCTCTTTACGGAGGTGCGCGACCCCGAGATCGCCGCAAAGCTCGGCATTGGCGCAGCCGCACTCGTGATCGTGCTGCTGGCCGTCTGGTTCTGGCTGCACCGGGACGATTGCTCCGACCGGGCGCTCGTGCTGGCGGCGGCGCTGCTCGCGGTCGCGATCCCGTTTGTCCTGCCGCATATGCACGACCGGTATTTCTTCGCCGCAGATGCGCTCACGCTCGCGCTGGCGGCCGCGTGGCCGCAGCTGGTGCTGCCTGCAGTGCTGTGCGAGTTTGCCTCCCTGCTCGGCTATCACGCCTATCTGCGCATGCGCTATCTGCTGCCGATGGCCGACGGCGCGCTCGCACTCATCGCCGCGCTCGTGATCCTGACGGTCGTTCTCGCGCTGGAGCTGCGGCAGAGATCGCCGCTGAACGGGAAAATAAAAAAATCGACCTGAGTCGAAAATTTGTGGTTGACATTCCGCGCTTTTCTGTTATAATAACTCATGCGTTTGAAAAGTGCATATGCGGGAGTGCTGGAATCGGTAGACAGGCAGGCTTGAGGTGCCTGTGTCCAACCATAGACGTGTGGGTTCAAGTCCCATCTCCCGCACCAAGATCGCCAAGGTACATCGTACCTTGGCGATCTTGTTTTTCCCAAGCGCGCAAAAAAGGCCTCCGGCGGAAGATCCGCCGGAGGCTTTCTGCATTTATGAAGATCGGCGCAGGTTATCCAACGATGAAGTACAGGACCATGAGCGCGCACAGCAGGTACATGATCGGGTGGATCTCCTTGGCCTTGCCGCGCACGAGCTTGACGAGCACGTGCACGATGATGCCGGCGCCGAGGCCGTTGGTGATGTTGCCGGTGAAGGCCGTGAACATCATCATGACGCAGGGGCCGATGGCCTCGTCAAAGTCCGTGAAGTCGATCTCCGTGAAGCCCTTGAGCATCAGAAAGCCGACATAGATCAGCGCCGGGCCGGTCGCGGCATACGGGATGGCGACGAACAGCGGCGCGAGGAAGATGGTCAGCAGGAACATGATGCCGGTGACGAGCGCGGTCAGGCCGGTGCGGCCGCCGGCTTCCACGCCGGAGGTGGACTCGACAAAGGTCGTGATGGTGGTGTTGCCGGTCAGCGCGCCGATGCAGGTGCCGATAGCGTCGACGAGGAAGGGACGCTCGATACCGGGCAGGTTGCCGTTTTCATCGAGCATGTTGGCGCGGTTGGCAACGGCGAGCACCGTGCCGAGCGTGGAGAAGAAATCTCCGAAGAAACATACAAACACAAGGATGAGCCCGCTCGCGGTGAACACGCCCTTGAAATCGAGGTTGAACATGACGTTGCCCAGCTCGCCGAAATCCGGCACGGCGGCGACGCCGTTGAGCGTCGTCACACCGAGCGGGATGCCGATGAGCGTGGTGGCAATGATGCTGATGAGGATGGCGCCCTTGACGTTCAGGGCGTTGAGCACAATGATGAGCAGCAGGCCGCCGATGGCCAGCAGCACGGCGGGATCGGTGAGGTTGCCGAGGGCGATGCCGTTTTCAAACGAGCCGATGCCGCAGTTTTTGAAGCCGAGGTAGGCAATAAAGAAGCCGATGGATGCGGAAATGGCGATCTTAATGTTCTTGGGAATGACGCGCACGATCAAGTCGCGCAGGCCAAAGACCGTCAGCAGCACGAACACGATACCGGAAATGAGCGTGATCACCATGGCGGCGCCGAAGCTCAGCGCCTGGGACTGGATGAGCGCGCCGAGAATGAAGTTCGAGCCCATACCGGTCGAGAGTGCAAAGGGGAAGTTCGTGTAGAAGGCCATCAGCAGCGTGATGAGGCCGGACACGAGCGCACAGGTGATCATGATGGCGGACTTGGTGATGACAACGCCGTTGACATCCGTGATGTACGCCTCGCCGCCGCAGATCGCGGCCGGCTGGACAGCCAGCACATACGCCATGGTCATGAAGGTGGTCAGGCCCGCGATGATCTCGGTTTTCTTATCCGTACCGCGCAGGCTGAGTTTGAAGAGTTTATCCATCAAAAGCTCCTTATCCTTTCTCTGTCTCTGGTTGATTTATGCTTCCGCATCCGCAAACACGGGTACGAACGTCTGGTTGGCGCCGTTGACGAGGCCCATATCCGTAATGACCACGCTCGGCAGCACCGGCAGCGCCATGATGGCGGTCGCCAGCAGGGTGAGCTGTCCGTCGCTGATGACATCGAGCGCGGACTGCACGGCCGCGATCTCGCCGGCAACCTCGGCGCAGGGCTTCTGGCTCATGAGGCCGGCAGCCGGCAGGGCGATGTGCGTCTCCTGCTCGCCGTCGATCACGCAGACACCGCCGCCGCACGCGCGCAGGATCTCGGCGGCGCGGAAGGCGTCCTTCGGATCGTGGTAGCTGACGGTGAAGTTGTGGCTGTCGTGCGAAATGGTGGACGCGAGCGCGCCGGCGCGCAGGCCGAAGTCGCGGTAGACGGCGATCGTCTTGCCGCCGCGGCCATAACGGTTGGCGCAGCAGACGAACACGAGCGTCGGATCGCCGCTGATGTCGACCACGCCGTCACGCACCGGCAGTTCGACCGGCTCGACGTGGCGCAGGATGCGGTTGCCGTCCTCGGACACCATGACGTTGACGCGGATCGTATCGCCGGTGTAGCCCTCCGGCACACGCAGCTCGAAGGACTCGGGGCCCGTGATCTGCGGCAGATCGACGGTGTTCGGCAGGTCGTAGTCCGCCGTCTTGCAGTCGCCGCCGAGGTACTTGCCGTCCTCCGCGACGAGCACGCCCTCGGTGAACACGGCCTTCGGCCGGCTGCCGTCAAGTGCGTCGACGAGCTGGATATCGGCGATGTAGCCCGGCGCGATCGCGCCGAGATCGTCAAAGCCATACTCACGCGCGGCGTTGAACGTCGCCATCTTGACGACCTCGCGGCCGTCGAGGCCGGAGGCGACCGCCTTGCGCACGACGTTGTTGATGTGGCCGACGGTGAGCAGATCCTTGGCGTGGACATCATCCGTGCAGATGGACACGAAATCGCGCCACGGCTGATCCTTGCAGCCGTCGACAAGGAAGGAAAGGTTATCAATGAGGGAGCTGGCGCGAAGGTTGATGTGCATGCCGGCGCGGAGCTTGGCGCGCACCTCGTCGGCGTTCACGCTCTCGTGGTCGGACACGGGGCCGCCGATGCGGTAGGCCGCGAGCTCACGGCCGAAGCAGTACGGCGCGTGGCCCTGCAGGAACATGCCGCGGCGGATACCCTCGTCGATGATGGTGTGCATGCGCTCGCTGTCGTGAATAACGCCGACGTAGTCCATGATCTCGGCAATGCCGATGACGTCGTCCATGTCCAGCAGCTCGCCGACTTCTCTGGCGAGGAACTCCGCGCCGGCGTTTTCCATGCCGGGCAAGGACGGGACGCACGACGGAGCGAGCACGTACTGGCGGAGCTTGGACTTTTTCGCATTCTCAAGCATGAAGCGCACGCCGTCGAGACCCATGACGTTGCCGATCTCATGCGGGTCGGTGCAGATGGTCGTCGTGCCCCACGGCAGAATGGCGCGGGCGAGATTTTCGGGGATCATCATCGTGCTCTCGATGTGCATATGCGTGTCGATGTAGCCGGGGATCAGGTAGCGGCCCTGACCGTCGTAGTACGATTTGGACGGCAGGACTGCCTCCTGTCCTTCCTCACGCACCAAAACAACAAATCCGTCCAGTATGTCGACACTGGCCGGATAGATTTCTCCCGTAATGACATTGAAAAACTGTACGTTGCCGATCGTCAGATCGCACGGGATCTGACCCATGGCCGCCTGAATGAGGCGCGAGCGATCCTTTGCCTTGCGTGTACGCATCAAAATCCCTCCCTGAAATCATAAGCTGCTATCAACCATAAAAAGCGTTTCCGCTCTCTATCCAAATAAAAAAACGGCGGAGCGTCTGCAATCTGCGACCCTCCACCGAAACGGAAAAGCTCACACAGCGGTTTGGCGCTGTGCGTGCTGCATTCCGGTAGTCGGGCAATTCAAGGGCCGCCCGGTATCCTTGTAAGCCCACTGCCATGAATATTCGAAGTGAGCCTCGTCCTTAGG
>ERZ791577.1469-NODE-1469-length-12650-cov-3.489877_pt1 | contig 12650 bp, 10 predicted proteins | sample MGYA00509969_ERZ791577 | MGnify/ENA primary metagenome ERZ791577 (study PRJEB30046, sample SAMN00791917) | human gut metagenome | study: EMG produced TPA metagenomics assembly of the A metagenome-wide association study of gut microbiota in type 2... | reverse complement strand
CTGTTTCAACCAAGAGGGATAGGGGAGAATCTTATGCAGATTCGCGAAGTTTTTGACCGCAAGCGGTTTGTTTTTCTGGACGGCGGCATGGGTACCCAGCTGCAGGCACGCGGTCTGCAGCCCGGACAGAAACCCGAGCTGGCCGCACTGGAAATGCCTGACGTACTGACGGCCATCCACACCGACTATGCCAACGCCGGGGCTGATATCCTGCTGGCAAACACCTTTGGTGCCAATGCAAAAAAACTGGCAGGCTGCGGCCATACGGTGGAGGATGTCGTCACGGCATCCATCGCCTGCGCCCGCAAGGCCGCCGATACTACCGGCGCACTGGTGGCGCTGGACATCGGCCCCCTGGGTGAGCTGCTGGTTCCCGCAGGCACCTTGAGCTTTGAGGCTGCCTATGCCGAGTTCGCCCAGGTCATCCGTGCAGGCACGGCAGCCGGTGCCGACCTCGTCTTTTTGGAGACGATGACCGACCTGTACGAGCTGAAAGCCGCCATCCTGGCCGCCAAAGAAAACTGCACCCTTCCGATCTTTACCTCGATGAGCTTCGAGAGCCGGGGGCGTACCTTCACCGGCTGCACAGTGGAAAGCTACGCCGTCACGGCGGCAGGCCTCGGCGCGGACGCCGTGGGCATCAACTGCTCGCTGGGCCCCAAGGAAATTTTGCCCTTTGCTCAGCGGCTTTGTCGCAGCGTGCCCGCCGGTGTGCCGGTCTTTGTCAAACCCAATGCGGGTCTGCCCAACCCGGACGGCAGCTACAACTTGGATCCGGACGACTTTGCCGCCGAAATGAAAGAATACGCCGCCATCGGTGTTTCGATGGTGGGCGGCTGCTGCGGCACCACACCCGCCTTTATCGCCAAACTGCACGAGACGTTCAGCCCGCTGGCCCCGGCTGATAAAATTCCCATCCGCCGCAGCTGCCTGTGTACACCGGTTCGCTTTGTGGAAGAAAACGGCATTACCGTCGTGGGCGAGCGCATCAACCCTACCGGCAAAAAGCGCTTGCAGCAGGCCTTACGCGACGGCGACAGTGCTTACCCCTGCACCCAGGCTGTGGCCCAGGCCGAGGCTGGTGCCCAAGTGCTGGACGTCAACGCCGGTTTGCCCGGCATCGACGAAGCCGCTACGCTGGAACAGCTCGTCAAGGATTTGCAGGCCGTCACCGATCTGCCGCTGCAGCTGGATTCCTCGAACCCCGAGGCTCTTTCCCGTGCATTGCGCATTTATAACGGCAAGCCCATCGTCAACTCGGTCAACGGCGAGACTGAGACGCTGGAAAAGATTTTGCCGCTCTGCAAAAAGTACGGCGCTGCCGTCGTCGGCCTGGCGCTGGATAAGGGCGGCATCCCACCGACAGTGGAGGGCCGCGTCGCCATTGCCCGCCGCATTGTGGACGCCGCCCACGCCGCAGGCATCCCGGATGAGGATATCTACATTGACTGTCTCTGCCTGACCGCCAGCGCCCAGCAGGAAGGCGCAACCCAAACGCTGCAAGCGCTGGCCCGCTGCAAAAAAGAGCTGGGCGTGCGCACCGTGCTGGGCGTATCCAACATCAGCTTTGGCCTGCCGTGCCGCGGCTACCTGAACACCACATTTTTGACGATGGCGATGTCTGCCGGGCTGGATCTGGCGATCATGAACCCCAATACGCCGGAGATGATGGCCGCCGTGCGCGCCTACCGCGTGCTGACCTGCCAGGATCCACAGAGCACCGACTATGTGGCCGCCTACGCCGATGTGCAGATTCAGACGACCCAAACGAGCAAATCCGCTGCCACGGTGGCCGAAGTCAGCGCCGCCGCGCCGGGCGGGGACGCCCTGTTTGAGGCTGTGCGCCGCGGCTTAAAGACAGAGGCCCGTGCCGCCGCCGATGCTGCCCTGACGATGCGCGAGCCGCTGGATGTCGTCAACACCTCGCTGATCCCTGCGCTGGACGCTGTAGGCGATGGCTTTGAGAAGGGCACCGTCTTTCTGCCGCAGCTGCTGCAGGCCGCCACGGCTGCCCAGGCCGCATTCGAGGCCATCAAGGCCAAGATTGCCGCCTCCGGCCAGGCCCAGGGCAGCAAGGGCAAAATCGTCATTGCCACCGTCAAAGGCGATGTACACGACATCGGCAAAAACATCGTGCGCGTCATCCTCGAAAACTACGGTTACGATGTGCTGGATCTGGGTCGTGATGTGCCGCCGGAGCGCGTGGTGGAAGCCGTGCGCCAGACCGGTGCCAAGCTGGTCGGCCTTTCGGCCCTGATGACCACCACCGTGCCCAACATGCAGGCCACCATCGAGGCCCTGCACGCTGCCAAGCTGGATTGCAAAGTCATGGTAGGCGGCGCGGTGCTGACTCCCAGCTACGCCAAGGACATTGGTGCCGATTACTACTGCAAGGACGCCAAGGCCAGCGCCGACCTTGCCAAGCAGCTTTTGGGCTAAAGCCTTGGGACAAGCTACTGTCAAGGGTTTGCGACAAAATTAGACAATAAATTTCAATGTGTCAATAGATAAATGTTGCTTGAGACACCGTTCAACCGCCCCGTGGCTTGGCCATGGGGCGGTGTTTGGTTTTGCACAACACTTTTAGCCCGTCACGTTGTGGCGGGCTGTGTGGGGCTATTGGGCCGTCTGGCTACAGGTCGAAGAACTTGTACACCTTGGCGCGGTTATACAGCGATAGCCTGTCCAGTTCCCCGCGGAGTTTATCGGCGGCAGACTTGCCGCCGAACATCGGGCGGGTGTAATGGTTTACCCAGTGTTGTACCTCAGTGGCCTGCTTCTGCGTCACCTTGGCCATGCTCTTACCTTTGGGCAGTTTACGGCGCACAAGCTTGTTTGTTACCTCATTCGTGCCGCGCTCATGCGGGGCTTGCGGATGGCAGTAGAACGTAGTCACGCCGAGGGCATCTATACCGGCCTGGTCAGCAAATTCCGGGCCATTGTCGCAGGTCAGCGTCTTGAAGATCATGTACCAATCGCGGCCAATATCGCGTTTGAGCCGTTGCAGAGCCTTTACGGTTTCGGCGGCGGTTTTGTCCTTGACCTTTAGGACGATTTCGGCGCGAGTTGTCCGTTCTGTCATTACCAGACAGCTTTCGCTTTTGCCCTCGGCCCTGCCTACAACACTATCGATTTCCCAGTGGAACGGGGCCTTTCGGGTTTTGTCAATAAGGATAGAGAAAAAAGTAAATTATTTTTATGAGGTTACAACATCGGATTGAATAAGGCGCAGTACCTTGTCGGTAAAGGTTTCCCGGCTGGTCTGGCTGAAATGGAAATAAATATCAAAGGTCGTACCGCCAACGGTCTTTACCATATCGGGTGGCGGTACGTCCGGGGCGGGTGAAGCGTTGCCGCCCGCCATCACGGGCAGGGGGATGGCCTTGCCCTCTCTGCTGGTGCTGTCGCTCCCCTCCGGGGCGGGGATGGTGCTGGTGATCGTCATGCTGGGGTCGTAGGTCATAGGCTCTCCTTTCATCATTCATCAAAGTTAATCCACGTGAGCGCCATTTTGCCGCCCACGTTGGAGTGGGGGAAGGGGAATGTATTAGTCCCCCTTTGAGGACTGTCCACAAGCCCCCTGATTGCAAGGCTTTTCAGCCTCTAAATGTCCACGCCTGCGGCGTTCCCGTTCGCTGGCAGCTTTCTTTCTCCGGCGCACATTGGCGGCGCACTCGTCACAGTATTTGCCCCGATTGGAGCGCGGCACGAACATCGCCCCGCACTCGGCACAGGGCCGCGCCTGTCCTCGGTGGAGCAAGGCGGCACACAACCCCTTGTCTGTTGGCAGGACGGCGGCGCGGAACCATTTACAGACCAGGGAATAGGTGATACTCTGGACGCAGACACAAGGCTCCCAGCCGTCATCAAGAGCAAGACAGTTGCCGCCGTCATAATTGCAGCAGTCATGCACCAGCCGCCGGACGGCTCGGTACTGCTGGTAGGTCAGTCGGGGAATGCCGTTCACCGCTCCACCTCCCGGCGTTTCTGCTGGGTCTGCTCCTGCTGGTGTATGGCAGCATCGGCGTTCCGCTTCACCTGTTGAAGCCGCCGCAAATCGTCTTGGATAGGCTTGTACTGCTCATACTCGGCTGTGTACTCCTGGTGAAGCCTCGCCTGTTCCTGTTCCCACGCATGAACGGGGATTTTACCAGCAGGGGAACGGTGCTTGTCCAGCTTCCGGCGGGCCATGTGGAACGTCCTCAACTCGTTCTCATGCTCCCTCTCGAATTTTTCCCGCTTGCCCTTCCACTTGATACCCTGCAACTCGTCATAGACGGGCTTGGTGTCTCGGTAGAGGTCAACAAGGCGAAGCAGTTCCTTCAATTCGTTCAGACGGTCACGCTTCGCTTTCATGGATGTGTTGATGGCCTCCGTTCGTTCACTCTGGGCGGCGATATGGGTCTCTAAATCTTCCAGCGTAGCGATGCCCCTCTCGGTCAGAAAATTGATGGCCTCGGCAAAACCTTTAAGATTTCCAATCCTGGCGTTGCGGCTCCATGCTCCGGCGTTCCGGCCCTCATAGTAGTCGGTCAGCAGGGCGGCAAGGGTCGGGGCCTGGGGCTTGCTCAATTCTTCTTTTATGGCCTTAATCCAATCCGTCAGGCCGGCGATTTTCTTCCGAATATCCCGCAGAATGTTGTTGGCCTTTTTTATCCAGCGGTTCAGATCGCCCTTGTCGGTGGGGATGCCCTTGGCCTCCATCTGGCGGACGGCCACGCCCTCATGGACGGTGGGCAGCAGGTCAAGGCCCTGACGCTCATAGGAGCGGTGGTCGATGCGGCAGGTCAGCCCCTTTTCCTCAAACTTGGCGTTCACCATAGCGGCCCACGCCTCCCGCCAATGTTCCAGTGTTTCCGGGCTTCCCCAGTCGGTAGTGGGAACAGCGTCAAAGAGGGGCTTGCCGTCCTCTCCCATAATGCGGTTCCCGTCCTCGTCCAGACGGTAGCGGCGGCGCTGCTTGCACCCCCATTTGCCGTCTGGCTCAATGGGCCGGATGGGGCAGAGAACATGAAAGTGCGGGTTAGGAATACCGCCGTCCTCCTTGTCCGGCTGGTGGATGGCAAAGTCGGCAATCATGCCCCGGCCCACAAGCTGCTCCGAAACAAATTGCCTTGCAAGAGCGATGTTTTCCTCCAATGAAAACTCGTTCTGCAAGGCAATGTCAAAGCTATATGCAAGCTGGGCTTTCTTGCCGCGCTCGGCCTTCTCCACGGCGTTCCAGAGGGTGGCGCGGTCTTGGTACTGGTTGGGGGCCTGGGGCGGCAGGAGAATGTCTGTGCAGACCACGCCGCCCTTGTGGGTGTAGTCGCTGACCTCGCCATAGTATTCGCTATACAATTTCTCCCCGGCTCGGTAGGCGGCGGACGTGACAACAGACTGTCCCGCGCTCCGTTTGACCTGGGTAACGTGGAGATGGAACAGGGCCAATTATCCGCTTTCCTGCTGGTCAGTGGCTTGGCTCACCAGGGCGGCAACTTCCGGCAGGGAAAAGACCTTTTCCATCAAAAGAAAAAAGGCCCTTTCGCTCATGCCGCGCACCTCCGGGGCGATACTCTCCACCGCTCCGCCACGGGTGATAAGTCGGTGGTTTCGCTTCTTCCTTTCGCCTTGGGTGTAGTAGCGGATGCGGTTCTCATACCGCTGGCCTCTGTGCTGGTACTGCTCCAACTTAGCGGTGGCCTCAGCATACTCTTTCTCTAATTCTTCGCGTGACTTGTCCATCGTGTTTGACCTCCTTCTTGGCAAAACAAAAGACCGTCTACCTGCTGTGTCGGGTAAACGGTCAAGGGTAACGGTATTCGGTTTTAGCCTCGCTGGAAAGGTGCAGACGCAGAGCGGATGTACCTTTCCAGCGAGGGCGCAGGGATAGCCGCAAAGCGGCGCAAGGGGCGCAGCCCCTTGTACGGAGCGGAGCGACGCAAACGGCCCGGACTTTCGGAAGTCCGGGCCGTAGCCTCGCAGAGCGCACGATACATGGTCGCAGACCATGTATAGAAGTGCGCCCTTTGTTCCAAAGGGATTTTATAAGTCCATCATTGATGGGAGAATTTTGTTGAACATATGGCGCACCTTATCAATCCGGGTGTTTGGGCGGCGTGGCTGAAAAACTGGTTCGCCGCTGGCGATTTGATACCCCTTCAATTCTGTTAAACAAACGCTTCTCCCGTTTGTATAAAAGGTGAGGTCATTGCGGTACTCTTGCACACAGCGGGCAGGGATTTCGCCAGTAAAAATCACCTCGCTGTTTTTAACCTGGGTCGTTTCAATACTCGCGCAATATTTTGGTGCGTCATGATAAGCTCTGGAGAGATATTCCTGCGGCGCATAGAGTGTAAAAGAAAGATATGGTTCCAATAGCTGCGTCCCCGCCTTTTTCAACACCTGCTCCAATACAATAGGTGCCAATGACCGAAAGTCTGCGGGAGTGCTGACCGGACTATAATAAAGCCCATACTCAAAACAGATTTTACAGTCCGTTACCTTCCATCCATACACGCCTTGTTCCAGACCGTAGCGGATACCATCCAATACAGCGTTTTGAAAACTCTGATTCAAGTATCCAACGGAAACTTTGCTCTCATACTGCACTCCGGTGCCAAGGGGGAGAGGGGTGACGGACAGCCCGATGGACGCCCAGAATGGATTGGGCGGCACTTCGATATGAATGGTGTGACTTACCGCTTTCAATGGCCTCTCCATATAGATGACGGTAGGTTCTTTTGCAGTTGTGTTGAGCTGATATTTTTCCACCAGAAGATCAGAGATAATTTCCAATTGTACCCGGCCCAAAAAGGAGAGAATGATCTCATGGGTCACAGCGTCTACTTCATAGCGCAGAAGCGGGTCGGTATCCGCAATTTCTGTCAAGGCGTTTAACAAGCGTTCCCTCTGTTCTGGTTTCTCTGGTGCAATTGTTGTCCGCAGCAAAGGGAGAGGATTGTCGCTCCACGTTTCACGGGGCAGCAGCAGTTTGTTTCCCAGCACATCATTCAGCCGCAAACTGTCGCAGGGTACAATGACGATCTCGCCCGCATGGGCAATCTCTGTTCGGACAATCTCACCCTTTGAGGGGATACGCATTTCCGTAATTTTCAGTTTTTCTTTCCCTGCCAAGGCTACGGAATCCCGCAAATGAAGCGTACCGCTATACAACCGCAGATAGGCAAGGCGTTGGCTCTGGTTTGCGTACTCAACTTTGAACACAGTTCCGCACAATTCAGAGCTGTTCTGCCCGGTGGGTGATTGGAATGTATCTGTGACCGCTTCAATGAGTTGTCGGATTCCCAAGTTTACCTTGGCACTGCCATGATAGACCGGAAACAGAGAGACGCTTTGGATTCTCCTGTTTTCCTCCCGCAGAAGTTCTTCTTTGTCCATTGGTTCTCCGGCAATATATTTCTCCAACAATTCATCACAGTCCGCAATCACGGTATCCCAATTCTCCAGCCCCATGTTTTCCATGATGGATATATCCGGGGAAAGCTGCACGTTCTGCTTAATAATCATATTTGCGGAGAGCTTATCTCGGATAGACTGATACACACCTGGCAGGTCAATCCCGTCCTGGTCGATTTTGTTAATAAAGATAACAGTTGGGATTTTCATTACTTGCAGAGCATGAAACAGAATACGGGTCTGCGCCTGAACGCCGTCTTTTGCAGAAACAACCAAAATCGCTCCGTCAAGAATGGCAAGGGAGCGATAGACCTCCGCTAAGAAATCCATATGCCCAGGAGTATCCACAATGTTGACCTTACAATCGTGCCACTGAAAGGAAGTGACCGCCGTTTGAATGGTGATTCCACGCTGCCGCTCTAAAAACATGGTGTCCGTTCTCGTTGTTCCCTGATCCACACTGCCGGGCGCCTCGATTGCTCCGCTGGTATATAACAGGCTCTCCGTCAAGGTCGTCTTACCTGCGTCTACATGAGCAAGAATGCCAATATTGATGATTTTCATATGATTGTCCTCCATACAAGGCCCAGAAGGGCGCAAAAATCCCCAGCGACAAATACTTTTACCGCTGGGGATGATAGGTAGGACACACATGAAAACTGCGGCCAAGGCTGGCCGTTGTCTATCACGATATGAAATGAAAAGGCAAAAGTATTCTTAAATTGGGTACAAAAACCAAGCCCTCTCCTTGAGGACGTTTGTCTTTGTTCCCATTATCAAATTTTATTTAAGAATACCTTGCCGCATATTGATAAACTCCTTTGCTTGGATTTTTATAGTATAGCATATCAAATTCCCAAAAGCAACCCTGTTAAGATAAATTTTTTCTGTCACTGCACCTCCATATCTCTCTCGTGTATACGCCATACGCAACTCTTTTCAAAAAAGAAGTGGACGCGCTGGCAAAGCTGTGGTAGAATGAAACGAAAGAAGGTGAGGATGGTGGAGCTCAAAACGACAATCGCCCAGGGACTGCACGTCACAGATGACAGCGCGGGTTATGATGCCGCCTGTAAGCGTGTCCTGTCTGAAAAGGCAATCCTGGCGCGGATTATGAAGTCCTGCCTGGAAGAATACAAGGATTGCGATGTCAATGATATTGCCGAGAAGTACATTGAGGGCCAACCCCAGGTGTCCGCCGTCCCGGTGCTGCCGGACGAGGGTGGCACAGTCATCAGCAGCATGGACACCGAGGACAAATCGGTGCGCGAGGGGACAGTCACCTATGACATTCGCTTCCGCGCCATCGTTCCCGACTCCGAGGAACAAATTGCCCTCATCATCAACGTGGAGGCCCAGAACGATTTTTACCCCGGCTATCCGCTGATAAAGCGTGGCATATACTACTGTTGCCGCATGATTTCTTCCCAGTACGGCAGGGAGTTCACTGGCTCCCATTATGAGAAAATCAAGAAGGTCTACTCCATCTGGATTTGCATGAAACCGCCGCAGTATCGAGAGAACACCATTACCCGGTATCGGCTGGTGGAAGAATATCTGGTCGGCGAGGGCAAAGAACCCATCAGGAATTATGATTTGCTGTCCATCATCATGCTGTGCCTTGGCGGGCCGGATGGGTCAAATTATGACGGCGTATTGCGGATGCTGGATGTGCTTCTCTCCAACGAAACCAGCGAGGCGGAAAAGCGGAAAATTTTGCAGGACGATTACGACATTCAAATGACGCAGACAATGGAAAGGGAGGTGTCGGTCATGTGTAATTTGAGCAAGGGCGTTGAGGAAAAAGGCGTTGCTAAAGGTATCTTGTCCTCTATCAAAAACCTCATGGAAACGATGGGGCTGACCATTGAACAGGCTATGGCGGCGCTGAAAGTCCCGGAGGGCGAACGTCAGAAATATATGGATTTGCTGGAACGGCAGTAATGACAAAAACGCCACGGACTATCGTTGTCCCTGGCGTTTTCTGTATCTACGTTAGCTGACTTGAGCAGCTTCGGCTTCTGCCTGTTTCTTCCTGTGGTAGTTCTCCCGCCTCGCGGCAAGCATACGTTCATACCGGGCCTGGGCTTCGGGATCTCCGGCGGCAGCGTCCGCATACATTTTCTGACGGGACTTCTTTACCGCTTCTGACTGTTGCGCTCTCTGCTGCGCCAACTCTGCCGCCGCTACCGGGTCGGTTTCGGCGCGGGCTTTCAAATCCTGCAAAGCCGCCTTTTTCCGATTGCGATGGGCTTCCAGCCGTTCCGCTTCTTCTAGGGTGAGAGGCAAACCTGCCTCGGCACATCTGGCAAGTTCTTTCAACGTCCGCTGTTGGGGCTTCGGGGGCTGTGCGGACTTCTGCCTGTCACGCCACGCTTTGTGCTGCTCGGCTTTCTTCTGGCGGTGCGCCGCAAGCCGCTCCGCTTCCTCCGGGGTGAGATCGGCTCCATCCAGCTTGGCGAGTTCCTTCAGTGAGCGTTTGCGAGGCTTCTCTGGCTGACTGGCCTTTTTCTTGTCGCGTTGCTTCTGCTGATAGGCCCGATTGCGCTCTAACCGCCGTTCTTCCTCCGCCTGTTCCTCCGGGGTCAACAGGCCCGCCCGCTTCCTCGCGGTAAACTCCCGGCGCTCCTGCTTGTACCTCTCATACCGAACCTGGGCAAGCACCTGGGAGCGTTCCTCTTTCTCTGCCTGTTCCTCCTGCTGGCGGCGTTCTTCCTCCTGCTCCATCGGGGTCACAATGTCGGCGGGAACCTCAAACGCGCCAATGAAATTGAAATAGAAATCTAACCGCTGACGGCGCTGCTTTCCCCGTCCGTTGCCCTCATGGACAACGATTTTCTCGATAAACTCATTGAGAATGGGCGTAGTCAGTTCCGAAAAATCGGTGTACCGCTTGGCAAGGTCGATAAACTCCGTCATTCTCACCCGGTCGGCGTTCCAGTTGTCCAGCAAGCCCTGCCACTCCGTCATGGAGGCTTCCAGCGCGGCCTGTTCCTCGTCATACTCGGCAAGGAGACGGCTGAAATGCTTATCCGGCAGCTTGCCCGTGGCGTTGGCCTCGTACAGCTTCTTCACCAGTCCGTCCAGTTCGGCGTGGCGCTTCTTCGCCTGGACAATCTGTTTCCGGCAATCCTTGACTGCTTCCTCCTGGCGCAGACTGGATGCCTTTCGAACCCGCTGAACAAACTCCTGCTCGTTGTTGCGGACATACCAGCTTATCCGCTGGATGGCGGAGAGGATCGCCGCTTCCAGCTTTTGCGTGGCAACATAGTGAATGGTGCAATCCTCCATAGGTGCCCGGTATCTGGAACAGGTGAAAGCATCGTCAATGTACTTGCCTTGGACAAGACTGTTGTGGTGGGTCAGCTTTGCGCCGCAGTCGGCACAGTAGAGCAGTCCGGTTAAACGGTTAGGGGCATTACTCCGCTTGGGTGTCCGGCGCTTGGTTTCCCGCAAACGCTGAACATTGTGCCACGTTTCTTCGTCAATGATGGCGGGGACGGCTCCCTCAAATACAAATTGTTCCTCTGGCATTGTCCTGCGGGTGCTTTTAGTCTTGTAGTTCTCACAGACAGTCTTGCCCAGCACCTTGCGCCCCAGGTACTCCGGCCTTTTAAGAATATAACCCAGGGTGGTGGCAGACCATGCGTAGGGGTCGCGGTAGCTGTTGGCTCGAACAGGACAGCCGATACGCTTCCAGTGTTCGGAAGGGATGGGGATTTGCTCGGCCCGCAGCGTTCGGGCGATGCCGTTGACGCTCTGACCGTCCATGACCATCTGAAAGATGCGGCGCACAACGGCGGCAGCTTCCTCGTCGATCACCCACTCGCCCTTTTCTTCTTTTGAGGCGAGATAGCCATAGGGGACGGCCCCCGAACAGCGCAGGCCCTTTTCCATTCTGGACTTGAAAACGGTCTTGATTTTGCGGCTGGTGTCAGCAACGTACCACTCATTTATCACATCCCGGAAGATGGACATAATATCAAATCCATTGGCGGTGTCCAGGTTGTCATTGGCGGCGATAAAGCGGACGTTGTACTCGTCAAAGGTGCGTTTGAGCAAGCCGACCTCCACCACGTCACGGCCTATTCTGCTCTGGTCTTTGACAATGACGGTAGCCACATTTCCGGCCCGTATCTCGTCCACCATAGCGTCCAGGCCGGGCCGCTTGAAGGTCGTTCCCCGCACCCCGTCATCGGTGAAGTGGCGGACATTAGTGAAGCCATTTTTTCGGGCGTAGTCCTCCAGGATGCGCTTTTGATTTTCTACGGACACGCTCTCGTCAGACCGCCCATCGTCGTGAGATAACCTTTCGTACAATGCTGTGATTTTACCCTTTTGCTCCTGCTTCCTCATGTGTGTAACCTCCTGTTTTGTATTTTCACGACCTTTCTATCCTTATTATAGTGACCCTTTCTGGTGCGTATGGTATGAGACCGGCGTTCTATGCTTCGGTGGCCCGGGTGTGCCACGTTGGAGCGGTGCACCTGGCCCTTGCCTTTCTTTGGGTGGCCTTGTGGCAAATGCTTATAGAGCAGGGATGGGAAAAGGCGCATTTTTATGTAGCGGTAGCAGGTCGTCTTGCTTATACGGATGCCGTAATCGTCGCCAACTTTCGATATTGCGTCCTCTGGACTGGAGCCGGTCAGCATGTAGGCCTCCAGTGCGGCGAGGTAGTCCCGCCGATTGCCTATCTTTAGGTCTGGGCCGTGGGCGGTTTTCATGTAGTCAGCCTGCATCTGAGCCTTTTGGGGTGAATAGGTCTTGTAGTATATCCACTTGTCACTGTTCAGTAGTTCGACCTCGCCACGGCGCAGTTCGCGGCAGATGGTGGACGGGTACACACCTATTACCTTAGCTATATCTGTTTGCGTGTGGCCTAGGCGCAGAAGATGCGAAATCAGATTGCGCTCATTCTCGGTCAATGGTCGGCCTTTCTTTCGTGGGGATTCATACATAGCTGTTCACCTCTACGCAAAAACTGCCGCCGCGTCCCTTTGGGCCGCGCAACGGCAGTTTTCGTCTTACATATTTTTTTGACGTCCGCCGCAGGTGGGCGAGGATGAGCCAGGGAAACGGGCGGGTCCTGTTCGGCCCGCCCTGCCCTCTCCGAGGGGCGAGGGTTTAGCTGATAGAATAGAAACACGCAGGCACGGAAAAGTCCTGCACTGCCGCGACCCGCCTGCGGGGAATTTCTGGGCGAGGTTCTACGGCGGGTCTTGCCGCCAATATGGGGCTTGCGCCCCATACCC
>ERZ791577.1460-NODE-1460-length-12719-cov-4.422220_pt1 | contig 12719 bp, 6 predicted proteins | sample MGYA00509969_ERZ791577 | MGnify/ENA primary metagenome ERZ791577 (study PRJEB30046, sample SAMN00791917) | human gut metagenome | study: EMG produced TPA metagenomics assembly of the A metagenome-wide association study of gut microbiota in type 2... | reverse complement strand
GGAGTTTTGGCAAGCGCCGCATTGATTTCCGTCAAGGCAGTTTCACCAACCCGTGTCGATGATTTATTGACAATCACCGTTTTTCCTCCGGTATAGAGTATTTCATCTTCGGGCAGATGTTTCGTCACCGAACACGCCGAAAACAACACTATACCTATAAGACAGCCTGCTAATATGTTAATACGTATATCTTTCATTCTTACTTCTTTTTCTTAAAGATGAACAGTTCACTGAGCTTATCCAGTTTCTTGCGAAGTACCAGACCGACTCCGGTTTCCGTAATCTCCCCTTCGAGTACACTCTCATAGTTCTTATCGTAGAACAAACGGACATAACGGGTTCCCGTACGGTCCAGACGATATTCCAAAGAGATATTGTCAATGAAGGATTCGGCATCATTCGTCGCATTTTCGCCCGTCGATACCTTACCGCCGATTACAATCTGGAAGCGGTTATTGAAGAGGCGCTGCGAATAACGGAAACTGTAATCCGTACGCTTGCCACCGGTATCCGAGGCGTCATGATCTTCGACACCCACAGAGACGCTGGCATTCTTCAGGTTACCCATCAGTGAGTTTATCTGACTGCTCAGTACGGAGTTCAGGGCAGAGCCCATATTCAGCTTGCCAAGTCCGCCGCCTCCACCGCCGATCGGTCCGGTGCCGAGATAGGTTTTCATCAACATGATATAAAGTGCCTGTTTTCCACGTTCTTCCGCTCCCATTGCTGTCAGTTCATTCTGTATGGTCGCATCTTCCGGGGCCGCTACGTCGAAAGCAAAAGACAGGTTGTCCAACCGGTTCTTTACGACAATGGAAACGTCAAAGTTAACCATTCTCGTTCCTCCGTTCTCTCCTTCGGATACGGAAGCACGGATACGGTCAGTTGCCTTGAAGTTCAGCATGGGGTCCATCGGGTTTCCGGTCCAATCTACATAGCTGCCGTTATCGATGGCAAATTCCTTGACTGCAATGATAGGCAGAGAATACTTCATCAGTCCACCGCTCAGTGTGTAACGTCCGGTCAATGTCAGGTCTCCCTGCGGAGTGTATTTCATCGAAAGATCGCCACCTCCTTCCAGTTCGATACGATTGTCACTGGCGTCCAAGTCCACTTTCACCCTGACTGAAGGGTCGATATGAACCATCATCAGCATATCCAATCCACCTAAAGATACGGTAGGCACTTCCTGACGGACAACTGTGGTGGTATCACTGAATGAAGTAAATGTCACCAGACTTCCCAAACGATCCTGCACGGTCAGCGGTGAATCGGTCAGTACATACGAGACATCCGTATTGCCCAGCAGATTCAAGTTTCCACGCATATTCAACCCGTCCAACGGGCCTTTTATGGTTGCCCGCAAGTCCGCAAAGACTTTTCCGTAGACAAGGCTTTCGCGGGTACGCTTCGCATTCAACAAGGTATAGTTTTCCGCCAGCAGATTCAGACTCGCCATCGGTCGGGACATATCACGGAAATCGACATAACCGTCGATCGTAAACGGATTCTTTCCCGTGGTGTAAATGGCGAACTTATCAAATATCAGACGATTGTTCTTCAACTGCACAGGGCGGTTATCAAACAGGAAGTTAGCACCATACTGGCGTGACAGGACAGATACGCTGTCCAGTATCAGTTCACCGTTTATCAATGGCTGCTCGGTACTGCCTGTTATATTCAGGTCACCGTCCATATCACCGGCAAGCGTAACCAGCTCGTCGGGAATAAAGGCGTTGGCAATACGAAGCGGGAAGTGTTCCAACGTCGTATTTACTTCCAGACTATCCTTTCCCGTCGAGGTAGGGAGCAGCTTGCCATCTGCTATCAGCACTTCTACCTTATCATGATTCAGATAAGCGTTGAGGTATTGTTTTCCCTGTTCGCCCGGCAGCCATGTAGCTCCCAAAGTAATATCACCAATGCGCTGGCGTTCATAAGTCAGTTCATCAATGGATGCTTCTGCAGAGAGCTGAAGGTCCTTTTCGGTCTGTATATAGTGTGCTTCTGCCGAGAACAATCCGGTGATTTCGGGGAAGTAAGGCAGTACGCTCGTTATTTCATCCAAGCGGATTCTCCGGATTTCGACATCGATATTCTGCAAAGAAACCGTATCTCCCTGTACCGAATGCACACGGAAGCCCATACCTTCATCATCCCACATATCCACATTGGCATACACGCGCATATTCTTATGCAGATAAATCCAGTTATGATCTTCGTTGAAGTGGAATTTACGGAACGCAATAATCGGTTCTTCCGGAATCAGTGTAAAAGCCAGTCCATCCCCTTTTCCACGTCCTCCAACCAGCGGACGGGCATTGACTCCAAGCAACACACCGGTTTTCCCCTTTTCGTTCTTATATTCTGCCAGCAGCTCGGCATCGCGGTCGCGAATCTCGCCTGTCAGAATAGTGGAGAAGGAAAACTGGGGATTCTTCGGTCCGTTGATTACTCCGGCACGGAGATTCATACGGGTAGTATCCTGTTTGACGGTGAAAAAGACCGTATCCAGTTGCAAGGTATCCACTTTCAAAGCATGGATGGCTGCTTTGCCGTTGATTCCCCAATCGGGAGCAGTGCCAAATTTCATGGAAGCATCATGGAACGATATATTCTTCATTGCCATATAGTATGCCAACGGATTCTCCTTTCCTGCCGAAAAAGAGAAAATAGCCGACGGCAATGCTTCACGCAAAGCAGCATGATCCAAGAGTTTTTCATCCACCTGCTTCATCAACACATCTACAAAATGGGTAGACTGACGAATCAGAGGATATACACCGGCACGGGCACTCAGATTCAGTTTCATATCACCGGCGGTGAAATGAGTAAAAACACGGTTCTGCCGTGCCTCTCCGCTTAAATTGAATGCCAACGGATGTTTCATCGGCTTGGGCATAAGTCCCAGTTCGTACAAATCAAGCTGAGTAACGTCAACTGTCACTTTACCGTCCGGATAGCTATGAGCTAAATTATATTCTGCATCCGCCGTCATTTTCAAAAGTTCATTGTCACTCGTAAGCTGAGCCGTTGCCAAAGCTCCTTTAAGATTTCCCGTCAAATGAACATTCGAAAGATGATAGCGGGCGTAATGAAGCTGGTCCAAAGAAAGATTCAGATTGGCTAAAGAATGGAAGGACATGACATCCAGTCCCCTGCCCTTGGCATCTGCCGAAAGAGATAGTTCATAAATCGAGTCTTTCGGGAGAAAATGATGCAGTTGCAGATCGTTTATTTTCAGATCGGCCGTATAAACTTCTGTCGAACTGTTTAATGCGGCATTTACATTCATGCTGCCCTTGCCTTCTTTCAGATCGAGTTTTGCTTTATACTGCGGGCCGTTCATCTCCATCTTCATCTTGAGACTCATACTGTCGGGAATTACTAAAGAGCCATCGGGTGTGACTCCAGTCAATCCTGTCAGGAAGTTCAGATTCCGGGTAACCATATCCAGCCCAATAGTTCCCGAACGAGTCAGACTGTCCGTCAGGTTTTCAAGGATTCCTCCCCCCTTTAGCGAGAAAGCTCCCGGCAAGTCTACCGTGAAGCGCGAAATCTGCATCTCTTTCAGATTTCCATCTGTACCGGCACGAATCACTAACGGACGGAACGGATATGCTTCTTTAAACGTTTGAGGCAGTCCGCCGGCAAAAAGCATCACGTCCTCTTTGCCTATATGTGCGTTAAAGCTGGCGGATAAACGTCCTGTCGTCGGGATATTTACGAGTTCCCAATAAGTCTGGGCGGACAGGTCTATTTCTGAATGTGGGGTTTGCAGTTTCAGTTCAGGAATGCGGATGATAGAATCATTCGAAAAGAGCCGCCCTGTCAGTGAAGTAATACTCAGTCCCGAACGCTCTTCCATCGTTATTTCACGAATCACAGCGTTCATATTTCTGCCTTCGTAGAGCAGAGAGTCCAATCCGATGCGGATATTCCGGACTGCCATATGAGAGGCGTCAAAACCTTCCGACGGTTGGGCCTCTCCAGTGTCATAACTGGCAGAGGCACCCGACAAAAGGAATTGCTTCAATCCATAAAACTGGTTCTTTAAATCCGCTTTGGCGTCATCAATGGTCGCTTCGCCTATGTATGCCGCCATCTTCATGGAGTCGGCAGGCAGTTTCATACCGAATGATACATTCTTCAACTTCAGTTGATGAAGGTTCACCTTCCAGTTCACAGGAGCAGATGCCGTCGTATCTTTGGGAGTGGTCGTGGTATCAGTCATCAGAAGTTGTATATGAGTATCGGATAACTCTGTCCGATTGACAACTGCCGTTTCGTTCGATAAATCGACTCCATGACTTTGCAGAAAGAAGCGTCCCAAAACGCCTTTTATCTGCATCCCCTCTATCAGATTGGCAGAATTGACCGCCACCTGACTTAAGGTAACCTCGTCAACTTCTACTTTTCCTTTGAGCAATGGCCATGCCTGTACGCGGACATTCAGGCTTTCCAAAGACAATAAGGTATCCGGCTGCTGTATGACTTCCACCCCTCGTACCAGCAGATTAAGCGGAAAACGAAGGTCTATCCGTTCCACCTGAATCTGCATTCCGGTTGCTTTAGAAGCATACGCAGTAACCTCCCGTCGCAAAAGATTCTGAACAGGAGGTATATAAAGTAATACCATCAGTATTACAAAAAGTATTATAGGAGTAAGCAATATCCAGCCCACCCGTCTTATCCATTTTCGTTTCATGCAGGATGTGTCAGTGTAAAAGTGATACAAAGTAAACAAATTACTTTGAAAAAAGGTTTGTCCAAAAGCTAAAATGTGAAAAAGCCGGAGGTTATGGTTGCATTTAGCGCAATTTCATCCCGTTCATTCGGAAGGTTAGATACTTGTTAAGGCTGCACCTTCCTCACTGTGCTACGAGCTTATGCCCGTGCCACTACGTTGGCACGCTTGTGCCACCGCAGTGGCACGACTGTGACATGCCTTTGGCACAACTGTGCCAACAGGGTGGCACAAGCATGGCACTATATAGGCTGTTCCAAAGGAGCTGCCGAGAGAGATTTAATGTAAACCGAAACTATACTCCTCAGCAGCACGAACAACTTTACGCACCGCCTCCAAAGTCTCCAACGTAGTCTTTTCTATTTCTTCGGAGAATTCTTCCCCCCGGCAAGACTCCAGCCATCTTAATGAAGTGACTGACTCAGATGCTCCGATCAAGGTGAAAAGTGGAAGTAGCTTATGAGCCATAGCGGCTATTCCATCCACCTCCCTGTCAGTTAATGCCTGTTGCATCCGGTCGGCATTCTTGCCGGTCTCTTCGATAAAAGTCCGGATAATAGAACACGCCGCTTCCGGATCATCTTCCGAGAAGGCAGTCAGTGCAGAAAAGTTGAATAAAGTATCTTCAGGCAGCGCATCTGCAATCAATTGCATATCATGTGTTATATGCGCCTCATCAGCTGACCTTTGTCCTTCATTCAGAGTTACCAGCAATTCTTTCACCGTAAAAGGTTTGTGCAGGCATCCGGCAAAGCCATGTTCATGCAAAGCCTTCTCATCCATTTCGCTACGTGCCGTGACAGCAATAACAGGAATATTGCGGGCTTGCGGAATGTTAGAGGCACGCAATAATTTGACCAGATCAAAACCGTTGATAGCAGGCATCTGTATATCGGTCAGCAGTACATCAAACGTCGAAGAGCGCAGTTGCTCTATCAGTTCTTCCAACTGCTCGCAGCAAACAGCATCGATGTTGTGCTGTTTCAGCATGGCAGCAGTCAGGTTCAGCTGAATCTTATCATCATCAATCAGAAGCACACGGATCACCTTCATGGCCGGTACGGCATCTGTCTCTTCCGGAGAAACATCCGTATCTTTCGATGGTTTCTTAATTCTGCTCCCGAAAGGTTTATTTTCCACTATTGACTTGCCCACCGGAAAGAGTGGCAACACGACAGTAAAGCAACTTCCTTTTCCTAACGTGCTTTGTACATCGATCGTACCTTCAAGCAGAAGAACCAGCTTATGCACAATGGACAATCCCAGTCCGAATCCTTCTTCTCCCTGCGCACCGGGGAGGCGGGTAAATTCCTGGAAGATGCGTTCCCGATCTTCCGATGCCATCCCTTTGCCGGTATCCTCAACCGCTATTGTCAGCTTCGAAGCGTTATAACCAACAGTTAATGTGATCTTGCCCTGCTGAGTGAATTTCACCGCATTGGACAAGAGATTATTCACTATCTGCTGAATACGTAAAGGATCACTGATATATTTCTCCGACAATTCCGGAGCGATATGACATTGCAAGACCAAGCCTTTAGCCGCCGTCAGAGGTTCAAAGCAAACACGGATTTCTTCAAACAGCTGAGCAGGATTAAAAACAATCCGGTTCACTTCCGCTTTATTGAGGTCAAGACGGTGGAAATCAAGCAAGTCGCTTACTAACTTCAGTAAATGCTCTGAAGAACTTTTCATGTTGTCCAGATAGAATCGCTGCCGTTCATCTTCGGTCAGGCGGGACAAGAGTTCCGTATATCCCATTATCGAGCCTAATGGCGCCTTAAAGTCATGGGTAATGGCAAGCATCAGTTTCTCACGGGCAACAAGCAAGTCTTCCGCCCGCTTATTCGCTTCTTCGAGCTGACGCCGATAACGGTTGCTACGAGTAATATCCCGCATAATTAAGATCAGGAAAAAGGCGGATAAGAATACGGCACCAATGGCAATTCCGGCAATGATATTAGCCGAACGCATCCGCACCTCTTGCTGAAGTTCCGCATCCTGACGGGCACGCGCAGACATTTCCTCCTCGTATCCTTTTATCAGACTATCCATTCTTGCGGTCAGCTGTGTATTCATCCGCTGATACCTCGTACTGGTACGCCGGATCGTTCGCCTCCGCTGCAACCGTTTCTCTTCGGTAGCCATGCGAATCTTATGCTGAAGGGAGTCCGCCGACTTGACAGGTTCCAATATCGTATCGGTGGCAATTTCCAGAGAAGTATTGACCAGCACGGCAGTATCTTTCTTAGAAGGCGCGAACACTTCCCCCAATCGTTTGAAGAAGCCTTTCTTCTTCGGGGTAGTGATCAGAGAATCGCGTTTGGTAATGACCCGGTGTTGTACCCGTTGCTGAGTAATCACCGAGTCCTGCTGTTCTGATATGATTTCTTCAATCTCCGAGGCGGAAAGCAAGCTATCATTCGCCTCGCTCAGCACCCGCAGCATCTGAAGGGTATTCTGATCTTTCTCATGGAGAAGACTCAGCAGACTGTCTGTCCGCAGATTCTGCTGATCGTCCGCAGCCGACAGCGTCTCCATCTCCTGATGCACAAACACCAGAGAAAAAAGAAGAATCGCCAGCAGCAATATATAGCCGATGGTTATTTTCAGTTTGGTGGAGCGAAAGGAAGCCATAGGCAATTAAGATTTTAAATTATGAATTTTGAATGGAAGGCGGTAGTTTCGTCTTGTGATGGAAACGCCACCATAACATCAGACCGGCACTGGTCAACCCAAAAGGAAATGCCATCCAGACACCTATGATCCCCCACTCCAACACGAATCCGCAAAAATAGCCGACCGGAAGCGAAATAAGGAAATAAGCAATGAAGGCAATCAGCATCATCAGTTTTACATCTGAGATTCCACGCAAGGCATTGGCAAAGGTTATCTGCAATCCATCTCCAAACTGATATACAAGGAACGGAAGGATAAGCGAAGTTACCATAGCCGCCACTTCGGTACTATCGGTAAACCAACCTCCCAGATAATTGCGGCAGAGGAATACGATGGAAGAAAGCACAACACCCAACGCCATCATCAAATGAAAACCGGCATAAGCCGAACGACGTACATTGAGTATATCGCCCTGCCCGTTAAAGTTACTCACACGGACAGCCACAGCTGCTCCCATCCCGTAATACATCATAAACGTAAACTGAGAAATAGCCAGCATGACCTGATGAGAAGCCAGCGCAATGGTACCCAGCCAGCCAATCATCACCGCACTCAGACTGAACGAAGCTGTCTCCATTCCCATCTGAAAAGCAATCGGCCAACCCAGCGAATTCAATCGTCCGAATATAGCCTTCGACCATCCCAGACGATAGAAGCCGAGCTTAAAACGAAGAAAACGCGGACTCCGCATAAAGACTATGATAAATACGACTACCATCATGATACGCGAGAACAGCGTACTGATACCTGCTCCCAGCAAGCCCATTTCCGGCAAGCCCAGCTTTCCGTATATCAGGATATAATTGCCGATAATATTCAGCACATTTCCGCCGAGCAATATCCACATGGCGGTCTTAGTATCCGTAATCCCATCCGTAAACTGCTTGAAGCCATTGAACAGCATCACAAAGACGAGCGAAGCCAGCAGAACCAGATAATAAGGTTTTATCAGGGGAATAAGTTCTTCCGGCTGTCCCAGATTTCCCACATTAAAATAAAGGACAGTCATACCGATGGTAAGCAAGAATGCCACCAACAAATTTGCCAGCAGGCTGTTACGCAACGCCTGTCCTGCCGAAGCATACTGATGAGTTCCATACAAACCTCCCACGATAGGAGTCAGCCCGTACGAGAAGCCTGTACTGAAAATAATCACCAAATTGAATACATTATTGACGAAAGAAGCAGCACCCAGTTCTATCGTACTATGATGACCGATCATCAACGTATCGGCAAACCCCAGCACAATAACTCCTATTTGCCCGATTACAATGGGCAATCCGAGAGAAATCAGTGCTTTGTAATGCTCCTTATATATACTATAGATATTTCTCATTTATTTTTCCGTAGTTAATCGCATATTCCGGCAACTCCGCATCCTGCCGTTGCCTCCAATAAATATCCCGCCGGTAAAGAGAGGTCAGGATATTTGTTTCTTATAATAAAGTATCACTCCATTCTCCTTCCTGAAAGCAGACTGAGCTACCTTTTGCAATTGTCCGGCAGTAACGGCGCGATAACGCTCTACCTCCTTTTCCAGATCTTCCGCCCTGCCCAACAGTTCAAACCAAGCAAGATTGGTAGCGACATTCAAATAATTGATATTGCCGAATATCTGCGTCGATTCGAATTTATTCTTCACTTTTTCCAGTTCCTGTTCGTCAACAGGTTCTTGCTGCAAACGTTCCAGTTCTTCACGTACGGCCGCTTCCGCCTGTTCCAACGAAACACCTGCCGCGGGTTTGCCCGAGATATGGAACAATCCGGCATCCACACTACCGGAAATATAAGCGTCGATACTCGAAAACAGTTGTTTTTGCTGTACCAGGCGTTGATTCAGACGACTGGAACGTCCGTTGCTCAACAAATCCGACAATATATCAAAAGCGTAATAATCCGGATGATCATGACTGCACATATGATACGCCATGAATAGTGAATCAAGGGGTACGTTACGCTCTACTGTCAACCGTCGTTCTTCTGTCTGCTCCGGTTCCTGCGGCAGATTCCGTTGAGGAACCTCCCTGCGAGGGATGGGACCGAACCATTTTTCCGTCAATGCGACTGCTTCTTCAAAAGAGATATTTCCCGTTACGGCGAGCACTGCATTGTTCGGCGCATAAAAACGGAAGAAGAATGCTTTCACCTCTTCCAGCGTCGCATTGGCTATGTGCGACAAATCTTTTCCGATGGTAGGCCACTGATAAGTATGCGCCCGATATGCCAGAGGACGCAAAAGATGACCGACGTCTCCGTAAGGCTGGTTCAGGCAACGCTGCTTGAATTCTTCCATTACTACTCCACGCTGTACTTCCAGACTCCGTTCACTGAAATCAAGGCTCAGCATACGGTCGGATTCCAGCCAAAAGCCGGTCTCTACATTCTGCCGGGGTACAGTGAGGTAGTAATTGGTTATGTCATTATTGGTCCAGGCATTATTCTCGCCGCCTGCCAGTTGCAGCGGCATATCATAATCGGGGATGTTCACCGAACCTCCGAACATCAGGTGTTCGAACAAATGAGCAAAGCCTGTATGCTCGGGATGTTCGTCGCGGGCTCCCACATTATATAATACATTAAGAGCTACCATCTGCGTACTTTCGTCCTGCGAATGTACCAGACGTAACCCATTGTCCAAAATATGCCTGTTAATCTTCATTCTACTTAATCCAGTACTTCTACTTTTACAATCTTCACGTCCTCTTCGGGGCGGTCGCTACGATCGGTTTTCACCTGCTGAATCTTATCCACGATGTCCATGCCTTCGATTACTTCACCGAAAACCGTATACTCACCGTCCAGATGAGGAGTACCTCCTACAGTCGTATAAGCTTCGATCTGTTCCGGCGTAAAGTGAAATTCCGGTTGCTTGGCAGCTTCCGCTTCCGCCTCTGCAAAAAGCTTCTCCTGCAATTCATACAAACCGTTTTCATCGTTTTCCTTCCGCATCTTATAGATTTCTTTCATGTGCTTCTGAGCCAACGTATTGAAAATAACATTGATCTTATTCTCATTCATCTGGCTTTCCATGCCCAGCAATGTAGAGTCGTTGTACACCTTGCCTGTCACAATGTAGAACTGGCAACCGGATGATTCTTTCTTCGGATTTACATTGTCTCCCTGACGGGCAGCAGACAAAGCGCCTTTTTTGTGAAAATACTTCGGATAAACAAATTCGGCCGGAAGGGTGTAACCCACATCTCCTGCACCCAGCATCTTTCCTTTCGGTGCATTCTTTGAATCCGGGTCACCTGCCTGAATCATAAAGTCTTTGATAACACGGTGGAACAGCGTTCCTTCATAAACGCCGTCTTCTGCCAGCTTAATGAAATTATCACGATGTTTCGGCGTCTCATTATACAACTTAACCTTGATGTTTCCCAAGGTTGTTTCAATCTTTACCAACGTTTCGTTGTCCATATTTCCTCCTTTTTTTGTTCCGGTTTTGCAGGCCGTAAGTCCGCAAAACGATATGGTTAATAGTAAGTATGCAATCTTTTTCATAACACTTTTATTTAATTTAAGTTTGCAAATATACTACTTTCGCCCAAATCCTCTTACCTTTGTAGCATTAAAAGAGGCAAAAGAGAGTATGATGAAATCCATATTGATAATAGAAGACGATATCACTTTCGGAATGATGCTGAAAACCTGGCTAAGTAAAAAAGGATTTGAGGTGTCGTCAGTCAGTAACATTGCCCGTGCCCAGAAGCACATTGAAGGACAAGGGACAGACTTAATCCTGTCCGATTTACGCTTGCCGGATCACGACGGAATCGATCTTCTGAAATGGATGAACGAAAAAGGAATCGATATTCCTTTGATCATCATGACCGGTTATGCCGATATCCAATCGGCAGTGCAGGCGATGAAACTGGGAGCACGCGACTATGTCGCCAAACCTGTAAATCCGGAGGAACTACTCAAAAAGATGTCAGAAGCTTTGCAAGCGAAAGAAGCGCCGACTACGCATACCGCAGCCAAAACTTCTGCAAAGAAAGGTTCTTCCGCCTCGTCCGGAAATGCCACCGAAGCCCATCATGCTTATCTGGAAGGAGAAAGTGATGCCGCCAAGCAACTCTATAATTATGTAGGTCTGGTAGCTCCTACCAATATGTCCGTACTGATCAACGGTTCCAGCGGAACGGGAAAAGAGTATGTGGCGCACCGCATCCATCAACTGAGCAAACGGAATGACAAGCCGTTTATCGCGGTAGACTGTGGTTCGATCCCCAAAGAATTAGCTGCATCCGAGTTTTTCGGCCATGTGAAGGGCTCTTTTACAGGAGCACTGACGGACAAGACCGGAGCGTTCGTTGCCGCCAATGGAGGCACTATCTTCCTGGATGAAATAGGAAATCTCAGTTACGAGGTACAGATACAACTTCTCCGTGCCTTGCAAGAGAGAAAGATTCGTCCGGTCGGTTCCACGCAAGAGGTATCGGTTGATATCCGTCTGGTATCCGCCACCAACGAGAATCTGGAACAGGCTATCGAGAAAGGTACTTTCCGTGAAGACCTTTTCCATCGCATCAATGAATTTACCCTGCGGATGCCCGACCTGAAAGAACGGAAAGAGGATATCCTGTTGTTTGCCAACTTCTTCCTCGATCAGGCAAACAAGGAACTGGACAAGCATCTGATCGGTTTTGACTCGAAAGCCTCACAAGCCTTACTCAATTATCACTGGCCGGGCAACTTACGCCAAATGAAGAATATCGTAAAAAGAGCGACTTTACTGGCACAAGGAAGTTTCATCACTCTTCTTGAATTAGGGACCGAATTACTGGAAACAAGTACCGTTTGTTCCGCAAGCATGGCGCTACGCAACGAAGAAACAGAGAAAGAACACATTCTGGAGGCATTGCGCCAAACCGGAAATAACAAGAGCAAAGCGGCACAATTACTGAATATCGACCGGAAGACATTATATAATAAGCTGAAACTATATAATATCGACTTGTAGGTTATCAATCAGTACTACCCATATATTTAGAAGGAGATACGCCGAACTGCTCCATGAAGTGCTTGCGCAAAGTACGGGTATCGGAATAACCAACCATTTCCGAAATTTCCTGAATAGAATAGCGATTCTCCAGAATCAATGTCGCCGCCTTGCTTATACGTATACTGCGAATCATATCTATAACAGACAAATCACTGCGCTGTTTCACCTTCCGGTACAAGGTAGGCTGACTCATATTCAATTGCTCCGCCAACATTTTTACATTAAAGTTTTCATTCGCCAGATTAGCTTCTATGACATGAATAATTTGCTGTATAAAATCATCCG
>ERZ791577.1456-NODE-1456-length-12742-cov-12.403563_pt1 | contig 12742 bp, 13 predicted proteins | sample MGYA00509969_ERZ791577 | MGnify/ENA primary metagenome ERZ791577 (study PRJEB30046, sample SAMN00791917) | human gut metagenome | study: EMG produced TPA metagenomics assembly of the A metagenome-wide association study of gut microbiota in type 2... | reverse complement strand
CAGCACCTTTTGATTTTTCTCAGCGGTGTTCTGGACAATGGTTTCGGCAATTTTATGCTGTGCGCCCTCAATGGTCAGAACGCAGGGCAGTTTCAATTCATCCACCTTCTTGGCAAGGAACGAAACGGTCTCAAAGCTGGCTTCCGTTTCGGCGGAGCAGCCCACAAAAGCGGCATAGTAGCTCAGACCGTAATCGTCCACCAGATAGCGGAACGGGAAACGGTCGCCGAACAGAACGGTCTTATAGGTCGCAGCGTCCACGGCAGCCTGATATTCGCCGTCCAGCGCAGAGAGCTTTTCAATATAGGCAGCGGCGTTGGTAGCGTAGGTATCCTTATTGTCGGGGTCCAACTCCTGCAAAGACTTGGAAATGGCATTTACAAGAACCTCCGCGTTTTTCAGAGAAAGCCAAACGTGCTCGTCCTTTTCTTCCTCATGCTCGTGCTCTTCGCCTTCTTCATGCTCGTGGTCTTCGTCCTCGTCGTGGTCATGACCTTCCATGTGTTCGCAGATCTCTTCGCCGGTCATATCAGCCGGGAAGAAGGTAGGCCAGGAGTTTTCGGGATCGACGATCGCGTCGAAGCTCTCGTTGCTCATCCGGATGTGGAAGTGTTCGGCGGCCGGTTCGATCATGTGGTCGTTCAACTCAATGTAGATCGGCGCGCCGGAATCCTTGTCCTCCGCCTCAAAGCGATACATGGCCGCCTTCGTGCCGGTAGACCAGTTCTGAATGTAATAGCCGACATACTTGTAGTTAGAGCCGACCTTCTTGCCATCATCGTAGGTGAACTCGATGTGGTTGCCCTCAATATCGATGTTGGTAATGTCCGTTTTGTAGCCGTTCTGATAGTAGGTCTTGTATTCTTCGGCGGTCATTTCGCCTTTCTCTGCCATCGCTGCAAACGCATCATCCAGCGTTCCGTCCGGCACAAAGGGATAGGCAGACTGCCAGTCGCCCGCCCAATCAGACAGGCTTCTGTCCTGAACCTCGTCATCTTCAAAGGTGGAGACTTCCTTGCTGTGGTCATGGTCGTGATCGTGCTCTGTTTCCTGCATACCCTCGACCACTTCTTCGGTCTTGACGCTGTCGCCAAGGACATCCAGCAGGTTGATGACCTTCATGTTCTTGTTGGTGGCATTTTTCAGAGCATCGTCCACCCAGCCGTCGGACTCGCCGCCCGCATAGATGAACAGGTCGCAGTCGGAGATTTTGACAATATCATCGGCAGTGGGCTGATAGCTGTGCAGGTCAACGCCGTTATCAAGCAGCATCGTGACTTCGGCGTTATCGGCTTTGTCACCTAAAATCTCACGCACCCAGTCATATTCGGGGAAAATGGTGGTGACAATGCTCAGTTTGTCGGTTTTGTTGGTATCGTTCTGCTTTCCGCAGCCGGCAAGAGCGCCGACGAGCATCAAAAGCGCAAGCAGCAGCGCAGTTATTTTTTTCATAGGGTTTGTTACCTCCAGATCATGATAAGAACTTAAAAATGGGCACAAAAATACAAGGGTAACAGCAACGCCGCAAAAGCCTATCCGAAAACAGATAGACTACACCCTTGTAAAAAGTTCTTATGTTTAATCTGAAAGTTTGACCTTGAGAGAAACCAGCGTAAAGGTACGGGCAACCTCTGTGCAGGAGGGAATGATCCGGCACAGAATATATAGAATCGCCGCTACGGTAGCTGCGGCGGAGCCGGCAAGCCCAATGCTTTTGAGCAGGTTTTCGCAGACGTTGATCTGATGGCAGATGGCGCAGTCCACGCCAGTACAGTCATGGTCGGATTCCGCTGCGATATAGGCAACAGAGGACAGCATAACAAAGGCCAGCACTACGGCCAGCAGGCGCGTCATAAAACAAAGCTTCTTTGTCATGGTCTGTCCTCCCTTCTGTTTGTTATTTTCCCTTGCAGTCCGAACAAGTTCCATAGAGGATCGTGTCAGTCGTGTCCAACATAAACTGTTCGCTCTGCGCCAAATACTTTGCGAGCAAAGCTGCGTTACCATCTGCCATGTGAAAGGTCTTGCCGCATTTGATACAGCTCATGTGCAGCGCACCTTTGCAGCTTTCGGCATCAAGGTATTGATAGTAGACCTCGCGCGTGCCGCTCTTGCTGCTCCGACGCACTTTTTCCTCTGTCTCTAACTGTGCAAGGTTTCGATATACGGCGCTCAGGCTGATTTTTTTATCTGCCAAAGCGTCCTCAATTTGCCGTGCGGACAACAGCTCGTCTGGGTGCTGGCTCAAATAGGCAAGCAGAACCTTTCGCTGCCGCGTGCTGTAGCTATGCAAGTCACCGCACCTCCAATTTGCATTTCATTCGCAAATATTATAATCCAAGAAAGCAAGAAAGTCAATATGCGAGTTGTTCGCAAATTGCAAGTTTTCAATGAACACAGCTACCGCGAAAATCAAAACCACTTTTACTGTTGCCCAATATGTTTGACTGCATATTTTAGGACTACAATTTCTGGATGTTGGAGTTGCCACTTGTCCGGATGCAGGAGACGCTCGGCAAGGCAGGGTTTACCCTTTCCCATTCGAGTAAATTCGATATCATTGTAGAATATTTTGTCGAACGAGGAAACTATAATGTGTATGAAATCAACGAGGCACTGTTTGCCTTTGACCAGAGCTTGATCGGAGCATAAGGACAAAGAAATGTCGCTTTCCATGCGACTACTTCACAAAAGAAAATCGCTATACTATGGCTGTAAGGTGCGAAACCGAGCATCCATAATCTTTTGGGCGGACAAGCATCTTTTAGAGAAAGGTCAAAAGGTTCGGCAAGGAAGATGGACCGCATCCCTTTGCGATACCGCTTTCGAAAGATTACAGCTTCGCCCCTTAACAAAGACTTTAAGTTAAATCTGTTATACTGCAACAGTCCCCTCAAAAATACAGACAGGAGAAAAAATTGACCTATGATGAAAAAAAGATATTTCGCTATTCCCATTCTTGCAATCGCACTGCATTTTTTTCTGTCCAACCTGTTGTATTTCCTTGTGGAAAGACTCGTTTTGGATGTTTTTCATATCCCCCCGCAGCAATTTATGAAATACTCATATTGGGGCGAGATTTTGATCTACTCTGTTCTTATCCTCGTATTCTTCACGCTCTATAAGCTGCTTTGGAAGAAAGAGGTAAGAGAGTCACGCACAATGACAAATTTTAAAGACGTGCTCGGCAGTCTGGTCGTGGGATTTGGCATTTGCGGAATCTCCGGTCTTTGGATCATGCTGGCAGAGCAGCTTCCCTCGCTTCAAAAAAGCGTTGAGGCAATGAACGCCGGTGCTGAAAATATTGCCGGCGGAAATGCATTTGGAACATTTATGATTGCGGTGATTGCTGCACCTGTTGTAGAAGAGATTCTATTCCGCGGCATCGTGCTTCGCTCCATGCGGAAATTCACCCCCGCATGGGCCGCGATTTTAATATCATCTGTACTCTTCGGCGTTTATCACCTGAATATCGTGCAGGCTGCCTATGCCACCCTTATGGGCATTGCCGCAGGAATCCTTTACGAGAAGAAAAGGAACCTGTTGTTTCCCATCCTCGTGCATTTCGCAAACAACCTCATTACTATGCTGCAGGGCTTTGCGCCATCCGAAGTGAATGAACTGATCAGCATTTTTATTCTGATCATGATCGCTCCGGCAGGGTATATCGTCTGCCGCTCACTCCGACAGGACAAAAGAGCAGATAGCATGTAAGTTTTTATGCAATGTATAAAACATACAGCGGCACAGAGCAAACTCTCTGTGCCGTTGTTTTTTTAATCTCCTTCGTAATATCAGCATGGAAAAAGAAACCGAGGCACAGTAAGCAGCGCCAAAGTTGCGGCAGTCCTTCTTATCTGATCAGGTATTCCCGCAGGAATCTATTTCATGTCCAGGACGACTATCCATTATGACTGCAAAAAGCAGAAGCCACGTCGGCGGATCAAAGCCACACCTTTGCAGATACTCGACCACGCGCTCCCTTATCTGCTGTTATGGCAGTCGCCTATGCACTGTGTGATTTGTTGCATCTTCACATATGCCCTCGGAACAGGTGTTGCTCACATATTTGCGAAGTTTTCCGCAGTAGAGCAGTGTGTGCGGCACTCTAAGGAACTGCATCGGCTGTATGATAGAGGAACGTAGCTGTTCCGTGCCGTCAACCCGACTTTTTGTGAGAAGCTCTCCGACAAACTCTTGAAGTTACAATCACATTATTGAAAGACAGAAGACGAGCTAAAGTGTCATCATCAATAATCTTATCAGACTTATCTTCATAAAAATAAGGCTCTTCTTCCTCGTATACATCCAGACCGGCATATCCTACCTTTTTAGTCTTCAGTCCCTCTATCAAGGCATTGGTGTGAATCAACTGCCCACGCCCCGTATTGATAATCATCACTCCGTCTTTCATTTTACTGATGGAATAATCATTAATCAGATACTTTGTCTGTTCTGTCAAAGGACAATGCAGGGAGATGATATCCGAACTATGATAAAGTTCATCCAAAGTACAATAAACCACCTGATGTTCACGGGCAAAATTGTAATCGGGATAAAGATCATATGCAAGAACATTCATACCGAATCCACGTAATATCTGAATTAAAATCTTGGCAATCTTACCCGTACCGATAATTCCGGCAGTCTTGCCATGCATATCAAATCCCATAAGCCCGTGCAGGGAGAAGTTCCCGTCACGTGTCCGCATTGTGGCACGGGGAATCTTGCGGTTGAGTGATAACATCAACGCCACTGTAAATTCGGCAACGGCATAAGGTGAATAAGCCGGTACCCGTACCACTTTCATCTTACCTGCCGTTGCCGCTAAATCCACATTATTATAACCTGCGCATCTTAAAGCCAGCAGTTTAACACCATTATCCGCCATTGCCCGGATAACTTCGGCATCAGCCGTATCGTTTACGAAGATACAAACCACATCCACTCCTTTGGTCAACACCACGTTATTCATATTCAAATGGCCTTTGTAATACCTGATATCAAAGCCAAACTTCTCATTAGCCTCCGTAAACGAGCGTTCGTCGTAGGGTTTCGTGTCGTAAAAAGCTATTTTATAAGCCATAATTGTTTTTCCATTTATAGTTCATATAAATAACAAAAACACGGCCCCTACTGTTCACATACTGACTTATAGTTTTTTCAGTTCCGTGTACAGGCGCTGTACAGGAAGCCCCATCACATTGAAGTAACTACCTGAAATACCACGGACACCAATGAAACCTATCCACTCTTGTATACCATAAGAACCAGCCTTATCCATCGGCTTGTAAACCCGGATATAATAATCGATCTCCTCATCGGACAATTCTGCAAACGTTACTTCTGTCACAGCTGAAAAACTTCGCTGAGCCCCGGCGGTAGTCAGACAAACTCCGGTTATCACCTGATGGGTCTTGCCGGAAAGCTTCCACAACATTTGCCGTGCATCATCCTCGTTATGAGGCTTGCCCATGACTACACCATCCAACCATACAATGGTATCGGCAGTAATAATCAATTCGTCCGGATGCATGGTATTCCGGTAAGCAGCCGCCTTCTCGCAAGCTATATACAAAGGAATTTCCTCTGCTTTCAATGTATCCGGATAGGTTTCCTCTATGCCGGGTAGTGTTTTTACCTCATATTTTATACCTAAGCCGGATAACAATTCTTTGCGGCGAGGAGAATTGGAAGCAAGGATTATTTTATATTTTTCTAAATTTTCCAACATAACTTTTCTTTATTTCATTACCACCCGAAGGCCTTTTCATGAGCCATCCATTTTCCTTGAGCCTTCAAGACCTGTTCCACCACGTCACGGCCACATCCATATCCCCCGTTACGATGAGAAATATAAACAGCTGTTTCCTTTATCTCAGGTGCCGCATCAGCAGGACAACAAGGCAGCCCACACAAACGCATCACTTCATAATCGGGAATATCATCGCCCATATAGAGTATCTCCTCATCCTGCAATCCATATTTTTCCTTCAAATGGGCATACTCCCGGGTCTTCACCGCAGCAGCCAGATAGACATCTTTGATACCCAGCCCCTCATAACGCTTACGCACCGCCTCGGTATTTCCACCGGTAATGATGGCAACATGCAGCCCGCATTTCACAGCCAACTGCAATGCATACCCATCCTTGATATTAACCGTACGCATGGGTTCACCATTGGGGTGCAAATAAATAGTTTCCGCACTCAATACCCCATCTACATCAAATACCAATGCCTTTATTTTCTTTAAATCATAGTTTATCATACCACTTATGAGTTCTTTCCCTCTTTATTTGCCTGAATGACAGACAAAGGGAGATTATGAATACTTTTACTTATCTTTTCGTACAATTCCTGCAAAGACTCCTCATCCGCCAACATCTCCAAATGTTTGCTTATTACGTTTTCATCGTAGCGTACAGCCGGACCTGTCTGCGCCTGTGTGGGAGAAAGTTCATGTACTTTGCCGGCAGTTTCGTCTATCAGCGGAAGCATCACTTCAAAAGGAATCCCCTGCTTTTCCAATATATGTGAACTTAATGCATACATATGGTTTGCAAAATTACAAGCAAAGACTGCCGCCAGATGCAAATACCTACGTTGCCCGGAAGTCACTTCATACACTTTAGGACTGAGACGAACTGCCACCATACGCAGCAATTCCACTTCTGCCGGAGCAGATGCTTCTATAAAAAAAGGTACAGTATTGAAATCCACTTCACGCTGCTTGCTAAAAGTCTGCATAGGATAAAGTACCCCATAGCGTTTTACCAATCCCTTCCATAAATCCATAGACATACTACCCGCCGTATGTACAAACAAGGCCTGCTCCCTTCCTTTCACCAATACAGGAGCCAATTGTCGCAAAACTGCATCTTTCAGCGCTACAATATACAAATCGGCATCCCGACGTATCTCGTCCGGCACAATTGTGTAGTCTACTGAAAGTCTGGCAGCCAATGCAGAAGCAGATTCCTCTGTACGGCTGTATACCTGCAAGATAAGACACCCCGCCTTTTGTAAAGCAATTCCCAGATGGGTTGCCACATTGCCGGCTCCTATCAGAACTATTTTCATCATCGGGTCGAAACTAAATATAAAATAACTCCTAACAACAACAAAGCCGCCGGCAACAAATAAGCAGACATCTGTCCCAACAAAGCTATCACCAAACCGATATTCAATATCAGCCATATACCCGCCAATACAATTCCTACTGACTTATCGGCCTTGAACCAAAGGAAAATAACAGCTGCATACAGTAACAGATTGTCTTTCTGCATAACCCATGGCAACCCGTGTGAGGCAAATCCTATAAACTTATCGATCAGATAAAGCATACCCATCACAATGAGAAACACCGCAGAAGCTTTATACGTATCCTTATGATTGACAGCAGCCACGTTTACTTGCCTCCATATTTATTAATGTGAATTTTCTCCCATTGTAAATGCTCCTCATTAAAAGGCTTGCGTTCCATACCCTTATGTCCTACCGCTATAATGGAAACCACCTGCAACTGCAACGGAATATCAAGCAACGTATGCACGTATTCACCCGAGGGCATCCCGGTAGCGGTAAAACGTTCACGCACCTGTATCCAACAACTTCCCAACCCCAAATCTTCTGCCTGCAACTGGATCATTATGGAAGCAATTGCCGCATCTTCAATCCAAACATCACTAGCCAACGGATCAGCCATCACAACTACAGCCATAGCAGCATCCGCTAGGAAAGCCGCCCCCATCTCCTTACAATGGGAAAGTTTTTCCAACATATCCTTATCATCTACCACAATAAACTGCCAGCAATTGCTACGTTTAGAAGACGGAGCCATCAAAGCAGCCTTCAACAAAGCAACCACCTCTTCCTGTGTCAACTCTTGATCCGTGAACTTACGCATACTGCGTCTGTTCTTTATTAAGTCACTAAATTGTTCCATAATATACTCAGTTAATTTATTTTTCTGCACAAATATACAACTAGAATGTGGATTGATAAACAAAAAACAATAAATTTGCAATTAGAGATGCCTGTCAGATTAAGTACATATCGCAAAGGAAATGCCATTCCCCCTCTGCCGGGAACAAGCATTTTCCATTCTACCGAGTTGTTTCATGTCTTTGAAATGACCCGGGGATACGAACCTTTGCTTATCGTAGCCTATATAGGAAACCGTCCTGTAGGCAAATTACTGGCTGTCATCCGGAAGAGTGTGCGCCTGTTTCCCCCCGCAATCATCAAACGATGCGAAATTTATGGCACAGGCGAGTATTTTGATGAAGCACAGAATAAGGAAGACCTGTTCGGGGAAATATTGGAACATCTCACCAACGAAGTATTATGCAAATCGTTCCTCATCGAGTTCCGCAACTTGGAAAATCCGCTATTCGGATACAAAGCCTTCAGAAAGAACAACTATTTCGCCATTAATTGGCTAAGAGTACGTAATTCACTGCACAGTAAAGCTCCTTACGAACGGCTGAGCATGTCTCGCAGAAGACAAATAAACAAAGCTCTGAGAAATGGTGCCATCATGGAAATAGCTGACAATGAGAAAGATATACAAGATTTCTCACGAATGTTGAAAAAAGCCTATTCCTCACAGATAAGAAAACATTTCCCGGACATCGGCTTTTTCCGGTTATTAGCATGGCAGAACCCGGAAAAAGAATTAGCCAAAGTGTTTCTTGTGAAATATAAAGGCAAAATCATCGGTGGTTCTATCTGTCTTTTCTCAAAAGAAAGTGCCTATCTGTGGTTCTCAGGAGGTATGCGGAAAACCTATGCTTTTCTTTACCCCGGTATTCTGGCCGTATGGGCACCTATTACCTATGCTCACGAAAAAGGATATGCACATTTGGAATTCATGGATGCAGGATTACCGTTCAAAAAGCACGGTTACAGGGACTTTGTACTCCGCTTTGGCGGCAAGCAGAGCAGTACACGCCGCTGGTTCCGCTTCAGTTGGAAGTGGCTGAACAAACTCTTGTGCAAATTCTATATTTAACTCATTTTTGTCTTTTTGTCTAAAGTGTTGTGAAGCATCTTGCAAATAAGAAATAAAATTGAAGAAATATTTCTTTATTTAACTCGAAATTACTTTCTTTGTGCAGTTTTATCTGAAAACTTGAGTATAAAACCAAACTATTAAAATTATAAGATCATGAAAATCTCACACATTGAACACCTGGGCATTGCCGTAAAGAGCATTGAAGAGGCCCTGCCGTATTATGAAAACGTATTAGGTCTGAAATGCTACAATATCGAAACAGTAGAGGATCAGAAAGTTAAAACCGCTTTTCTGAAAGTAGGTGATGTTAAAATAGAACTGCTGGAACCTACAAGCCCCGAAAGCACTATCGCAAAGTTCATTGAAAAAAATAATGGCAACGGTGGTATGCATCATCTGGCTTTTGCAGTGGAAGATGGTGTGGCAAATGCGTTAGCCGAAGCTGAAACCACCGGCATCCGTCTCATTGACAAAGCTCCGCGTAAAGGTGCTGAAGGTTTGCAAATTGCTTTTTTACATCCCAAATCAACTTTGGGCGTCCTGACCGAGCTTTGCGAAAAACCATAACACACGAGATCTGACTATTCACGATTGAAGTCAGTATATTTAGTCTGGTTCAAGCGTAAATAGAATTATTTTTTAATCGTAAATTGTAAAATCATAAGTAAAATGAGCAATCAACTTGAAAAAATAAAAGAGCTTATCGAACGCCGGGCTACAGCACGCATGGGTGGAGGTGATAAAGCAATTGCAAAACAGCATGATAAAGGAAAATATACAGCCCGCGAACGCATAGCCATGCTGCTGGATGAGGGCAGTTTCGAAGAAATGGATATGTTTGTGGAACACAGATGCACCAATTTCGGCATGGAGAAAAAACATTATCCGGGCGACGGTGTAGTAACAGGTTGTGGTACCATAGAAGGACGTTTAGTTTACATCTTTGCACAGGATTTCACTGTTTCTGCCGGTTCTCTTTCAGAAACAATGTCTCTGAAAATATGCAAAGTAATGGATCAAGCCATGAAAATGGGTGCTCCCTGTATCGGTATCAACGACTCGGGTGGCGCACGTATTCAAGAAGGTATCAATGCATTGGCCGGTTATGCTGAAATTTTCCAACGCAATATTCTTGCTTCAGGTGTTATTCCGCAGATCTCAGGTATTTTCGGTCCTTGTGCAGGCGGAGCTGTTTACTCTCCTGCGCTGACAGACTTCACCTTGATGATGGAAGGCACATCATATATGTTCCTTACCGGACCGAAAGTGGTAAAGACTGTTACAGGTGAAGATGTAAGCCAGGAAAACTTAGGTGGTGCAAGCGTTCATTCAACCAAATCCGGTGTTACTCATTTTACAGCCAAGACGGAAGAAGAAGGGTTAGCCATGATCCGCAAATTGTTAAGCTATATTCCTCAGAACAATCTGGAAGAAGCTCCCTATGTAGACTGTACCGATCCTATCGACCGTCTGGAAGACTCTTTGAACGAAATTATCCCCGACAGCCCCAACAAACCATACGATATGTATGAGGTGATCAGCGCCATCGTAGATAATGGTGAGTTTTTGGAAGTCCAACCTCACTACGCTAAAAATATCATCATTGGTTTCGCACGTTTCAACGGCCAGTCTGTAGGTATTGTTGCCAACCAGCCCAAATACCTGGCGGGTGTGCTTGACAGCAATGCGTCACGCAAAGGTGCTCGTTTTGTACGTTTCTGCGACGCTTTCAATATACCTCTTGTTTCATTGGTAGATGTTCCGGGATTCCTTCCGGGTACAGGACAAGAATACAACGGTGTAATCCTCCACGGTGCCAAGTTGCTGTATGCTTACGGCGAAGCGACTGTACCCAAAGTGACAATTACCCTGCGTAAATCATACGGCGGATCTCACATTGTAATGAGCTGTAAACAACTTCGCGGTGATATGAATTATGCATGGCCTACTGCCGAAATCGCCGTTATGGGTGGTGCAGGTGCAGTAGAAGTATTATACGCACGCGAAGCCAAAGAACAGGAAAATCCTGCCGCATTCCTAGCCGAAAAAGAAGCTGAATACACCAAGCTGTTCGCCAATCCTTACAATGCTGCCAAATATGGCTACATTGATGATGTGATTGAACCGCGTAATACCCGTTTCCGCATCATCCGTGCATTGCAACAGTTGCAGACTAAGAAATTAACCAATCCGGCTAAGAAGCATGGTAATATTCCTCTTTAATTAAAAATTAAAAATTGAGAATTGAACATGAAGAAATTAAATATAGGAATATTCCTTTCTTTGCTGCTGATGGTGGGGTTATGTTCTTGTGGAGAACAGAAATCGAACACCAAGCTGGTACTGAATGAAGTGCTGATTGAAAATGAAAGCAATTTCCAGGATGACTACGGAGTACACAGCGCATGGATTGAAATATTCAACAGATCATTTGGTAGCGCAGACCTTGCCGGTTGTTTACTGAAGGTGAGCAGCCAGCCTGGAGATACTGCTACTTATTTTATCCCTAAAGGTGATGTATTGACTTTGATCAAACCTCGCCAGCACGCTTTGTTCTGGGCAGATGGTGAACCTAACCGTGGTACTTTCCACACCAACTTCACCCTGAATGCCGCAACGAACAATTGGATCGGCTTGTATGATTCAGGCAAGAAATTATTGGATCAGATTATAGTTCCTGCAGGTACATTACAGGCAAACCAATCATACGCACGTGTCAGCGACGCTGCAAATGAATGGGAAGTAAAAGGTTCTAGTGCAGACAAGTATGTAACTCCTAGCACTAACAACAAGACTATCAACAGCAACGCTAAGATGGAAAAGTTTGAAGAACATGACAGTGTGGGTATTGGTATGTCCATATCAGCTATGAGTGTCGTATTCGTAGGCTTGCTCCTTCTGTTTATTGCTTTCAAAGTTATAGGCCGTATTTCTGTCAACCTGAGCAAGCGCAATGCCATGAAGGTAAAAGGTATTACCGACAAACAAGAAGCCAAAGAAAAGAAACTGGGTGAAGCTCCAGGCGAAGTATTCGCCGCAATTGCCATGGCTATGCACGAAATGCAAAGCGATGTACACGATGTAGAAGAAACTGTTCTTACCATTACTCGTGTAAAACGTAGCTATTCACCGTGGAGTTCTAAGATTTATACCTTGCGTGAAACTCCCCACAAAAAGTAAGTCACCAATAAAAAGATAAAACGATGAAAGAATATAAATATAAGATTAACGGTAACATATATAAGGTTGCCATTGGAGATATAGAAGATAATATCGCTCATGTTGAAGTAAACGGCACTCCTTACAAAGTAGAAATGGAAAAAGCCCCGAAAGCTGTAGTGAAACCTTCAAGTCTTCTTCGTTAAATGAATCCGCAGACTGCAAAGTAAGCTGATTCTGTAACTGAGAATCAATAAAATTAGTAAAGTCTGCTATATTTTCTCCAGAGAAAACTATTTTCTGCTCTATTGCCTTTCGCGCAATTCTGTTTACTATGTCATCATGGTCAAATGCAAACGACATCATAACCTCTGCAACCTCATCACCCGGACCCAGAGCCTCTACTAATGAAAGCTTCTTTATCTGCGTACTCTCAGCCCAGTCATAGAATTTTTCATAGTATTCAGCCCATTCCATAAACTCTCACAACTCTCCACACTGATTTTTATTCTTCGCCACTTTTTATACTCGGAAGTGCATTTAGAGCATACGCCAACTCCCTCAT
>ERZ791577.1433-NODE-1433-length-12875-cov-5.850702_pt1 | contig 12875 bp, 9 predicted proteins | sample MGYA00509969_ERZ791577 | MGnify/ENA primary metagenome ERZ791577 (study PRJEB30046, sample SAMN00791917) | human gut metagenome | study: EMG produced TPA metagenomics assembly of the A metagenome-wide association study of gut microbiota in type 2... | reverse complement strand
CCACACGTCGCCGAGGCGGTGGGTCTTCCACAGCATCAGCGGCAGGTAGGGCATCAGGTCGTATCCGTAACGCTCCTTGAACCGGTCGGCCATAGAATCCGTCCAGTTCGACCCTTCGAGCTCCATCGAATCGGTGAGGAACGAACGGATGCGGCCCGCGAGCGGCCCGATCCGTTTTTGGATCGTGTCGGACATGTGGTCGAGGTATTTCTGCACCACATCTTTTTTCATGTGGTCGATGAACGGGCCGTCGCCTCCCGGGGCGCCGTTGATCACCCCGGCGAAATCGTGCACCTTGACCAACGCATAGAAATAGTGGTCGCCTGCTGGAACGTCGACGCGGATCAGGTCGTTGTCTTTTTGGCCGGAGAGGTCCCTGACCCGGTCGAGCGAGGAGAGCGGGTCGGGTACCAGCGAGAGCGACAGCAACTCGAACGTGCGGCTGTCGGCGGGCGTCGTCGCTTCCGGGTCGGCCCGTTTGAAAATGCTGTAGGCCGAGGTTTCGTACACGGTGGGGCCGGTGAGTTTCACCGCATCGACCACCACTACCTGCGCCCGGTCTTCGTGCGGCACGAAATCGCCGCCGTAGGGCCAGCCGGTGCCGACCATCAGATCGCAGGTCATGCCGAGCCGGTCCGCTTCGTCGAGGGTCACCTTCACCATGTCGATCCACTCGTCGCTGAGCCACTTGAGCGTCGGGATACCCGCGTCGTCGGTATCCTCCGGAAGCCCGACGGGGTAGATCTCCACGCCGCCGATGTTCGCCTCTTTCAACAGACGCAGTTCGCGCACCAGCTCGTACGCTTCCACCTTGTTGCCGTTCCACCACCACCGTGCGAAGTTCAATCAATCCTGCTTTCTTCTCAAGTTCACTGAGCAGCTTGATAGCCTTTTGTTCAGCACAGTTCAGAGCCATCTTCGCTTCGTCGATTGTAAAAATGATATACACTCTACCGTTTTTATCTATCCAACCATTCTTGGCAGACAGGCTCATGCGGTCAAGCAAAATGCCATACAGCATCTTGGCATCGGCAGAAATATTCCAGAACCTCTCGTTCGTGAACAACACCTTCGGAACTCGATAGAATGTGAATAGATCGGATTGCTGACCGTAAAAATAATCAAAACTCACACGGCTTCACCACCTTCTTTCTGCGGAAAACTTTCTGTTGTCAGCGGAATGCTGCGGAAAGTCGTATCCGTCTTTTCGTAAGGACATCGGGCAAAATAGTAGAAGCGGTATTCCTGTTCATACACATCCATATCAACGAAGCCCCACTTCACGCATAACCTTCTTCGTACACCAACCAATGCACGGGTGATCTCGCCCATAGGGACAGCCATCACATTCCGACTTGGGTTTCGGCGGCAAAGAGATTAAGTAGTAGCAATTATTTCTACCCAGACGGCAGCCCTTTCTGCCATTCGTCCAGAAGTAGCAGTAATGACAGTCGCTCGGCTTGTCTGCGGTATAAACAGGCTTGCTCAAATAAAACACCTCCAATCTCTTGTATTTGCCCATGGGTTTGGGCATAAAAAAAGAGCGCCTATCCATCCCCAATGCGGGGCAAATAGACGCTCTATGTACATAACGATATTTAATTTTATCTGCTATAACTGCATGGTATTCAAAACATCCGCCTTTTTTGATTAGCTGGATTTTTGGCACGATTTTGGGGCTGATTAGCAGGAAGGGCATTTTCATTAGCAAGAACAGCCCGTTTTCTGCTAAAAATTAGCTGGCGATTTTGTCTTATAACAACCGTTCGATTCTGGAGGGGTTGTCAAAAATCAAATTTTGGAGTAGAATTTTATCTCATACAGTGAAAGAGCTTTTTCGTAGCTTTTTATATAAGAAAAGCCGAAAACCCTTGAAAACAAAGGCTTTCGGCGTTGTTCACTGGCGTCCATAAGAGGATTTGAACCTCCGACCCCACGCTTAGGAGGCGTGTGCTCTATCCAGCTGAGCTATATGGACGTGTCTGATATATGATTATAGCCCGATCAAAGTCGAACTGCAATCCCTTATTTAGTTTTTTTTGAGGTGGCCGTTGTAACGCAACCTTAGGAGGGGGACGCTCTATCCAACTGAGCTACTGAGACACATTACAGATATGATACCGCAAACAGCGCACAAAATCAAGTTGAATCGGAGAGAAAAAAGGTGTATCCTATAAAGAGAGGCTCCTGCGCCGGGAAACTTTGCGCAGGGGCGGCAGAACGACTCGCCCCTCTGGCTGCTGGCCGGGGGGAGCCCCGGGAGGTTGCAATGGGAAAAAATAAAACCAAAAAGCGGACACGCCGGCCCAACAAGGGCTGGCTGGCGGGCAGCAGTGCGACGCAGACCATCTGCAGCAGCTTTCTGCTGGTCATCGCGGTGGGGACGCTGCTGCTTACCCTGCCCATTTCCAGCAGGACGGGGCGGCTGGGCGTCATCGACGCCATGTTCACCGCCACCAGTGCCACCTGCGTGACGGGCCTCGTCGTGCGGGATACATGGAGTCAGTTTTCGCTGTTCGGGCAGGTAATCATCCTGATGCTCATTCAGGTGGGAGGCCTCGGCCTTGTCACCCTCACCAGCTTCTTCGCGCTGGCGGCCCGGCGGCGGATGGGCTTCCGCGACCTGCGGCTGCTGGGCGAGAGCGTCTCGGCAGACGGTCTGTCCAAGGCCACTGAGGTGCTGAAGATCGTCATCAAGCTGGCGGCGGCTTTCGAGGCCGTGGGCATCGTGCTGCTGCTCTTCGCATTTGTGCCGCAGTTCGGCGCAGAGGGTGTGTGGGTCAGCGTGTTCACGGCCATCTCGGCTTTCTGTAACGCAGGCTTTGACCTCTTCGGACGGTTTGGAGACTACTCATCGTTGGTGCCGTACGTCAACAACTACTATGTGCAGGCTGTCATCATGTTCATGATCATGGCCGGTGGTTTGGGCTTCATGGTCTGGGTGGAGCTGGCAGAGTACCGCAAAAAGCGGCGGCTCTCTCTCCACGCGAAAGTCGTGCTGCAGTTCTCGGTCATTTTCTGGGTGGGCGGCGCGGTGCTGCTGGCCCTGCTCGAGTGGTCGAACCCCAGGACGATGGGCGGCCTGTCCGTCCCGGGCAAGATAATGGCGGCGCTGTTCCAGTCGGTATCCACCCGTACTGCGGGTATGAACACCATCGACCTCGCGGCCTGCAGCCCCATCAGCAAGCTGCTGATGAGCGTGCTGCAGTTCATCGGTGCGGCCCCTGGTTCGACGGGCGGCGGCGTCAAGGTGACGACCTTCGCAGTGCTCATCCTGACCATCCGCAGCGTGGCACAGGGCCGCGACGACTGCGTTATCGGCGGCCACCACATCGAGTCCAAGACGGTCTACCGCGCTCTGACCATCATCGTCATCGGCGCGGTGGCGGCGTTCGGCTCTGCCGTCGTGGTGTACTACAACACCGCAGAGACGGTGTCGGTCATCGACTGCATCTTCGAGTCCTGCTCGGCGTTCGGTACGGTGGGCCTGTCGGTGGGTGTCACTGGGCAGCTGAACACCGGCGCAAAGCTGCTATATATGGCCTGTATGTTCATGGGCCGTGTCGGCCCGGTGTCGCTGGCTATCAGCCTGACGGCAAAGCCCGACGACAACAAGCGAAAAGTCCTCCCGGTGGGTCACATCAACGTAGGTTAAACAAAAAGCGGGCGCTCCACCTGTCCGGAGAGACAGATGAGCGCCCGCTTTCACTCATTATAAATTGTCCAGTTCCGTCTGGAGCTTTGCAAGAGCGCTACGAATCGGCAGATGTTGGGGGCAGACGGCCTCACACTTGCCGCAGCGGACGCAGTGAATGGCCTTTTCGGCATCCGGGAAGCGGGCTGTCCACTGCTGGCGGATGGCGTCCTTATTGCCGAACATCCCGAGCTTGTTCCAGATGCTGAAATTGTCGGGAATGTCCACGCCCATGGGGCAGGGCATACAGTAGCGGCAGCCGGTGCAGCCGATTTTGATGTGGCTGCGCAGGACGTCGGCGGTCTGCCGGATGGCGGCGTTCTCGGCGTCGGTCATGGGGCGGAAATCTCCGAAGGTGGCGAGGTTGTCGTCCAGCTGGTCTTCTGCGCTCATGCCGGAGAGGACGACCTTCACATTTTTGTGGCTGGCCACCCAGCGCAGCGCCCACGAGGCCGCGCTGGCGTCGGCGTCCAGTGCATTCAGCGGCGCGGCAGCGTCCGGCGGAAGCTGTGCCAGCGTACCGCCCTTGATGGGCTCCATGATGATGAGGGGAACATTTAGTTCTTCGGTAAGAGCATAGCCACGGTCTCCTGCGATTTCCTCGGCACGGTCGTCGGTGTCGAGGTAGTTGTACTGCAGCTGGCAGAAGTCCCACGGCTGGTCGCGCAGGATATGCTCGAAGCCCGCCGCGTTGTCGTGGCAGGAGAAGCCAAAATTCCGGATGCGCCCGGCGGCCTTCTGCTTCCAGAGCCAGTCTACGATGCCTATCTCTTTGGCCGCATCGTAGCGGGCCTTGTGCAGGGAATGCAGCAGATAGAAGTCGATGTAGTCCACACCCAGCCGCTCGAACTGCTTCTCGAAGATGTCTTTGGCCTCGTCGAGGGTCTTGCAGCTCCACAGAGGCAGCTTGGTGGCGAGGTAGAAGCTCTCCCGAGGCCACTTGGCAATGACCCGGCCCACGAAAGGTTCACTTTCACCGCCGTGGTAGGGGAAAGCGGTGTCAAAGTAGTTGACACCCGCCTCCCAGGCAGTGTTCAGCAGCTTTTCGGCCCGCACTTCGTCGATGCGGCCATCCGGCAGGGTGGGGAAGCGCATACACCCGTAGCCCAGCAGCGAGGTGGAGATGTCCCGCCCGATGCCGTCTTTTTTCGTCCAATCACGATACTCCATAGCCATTTCTCCGGCGGGGGTCTGCCCGCCGCTCCTTTGCCCTAAGTATAGCAGGAGAAATTGCGATAGACAAGACGAACACCCCGGCCTGCAGGAAGCCGGGGTGTTGTATTCGTGCGGGAAATATGATATTCTATAGGTGCTGCCGATGCAGCAAGGTACTGTCTGCAATGTAGGTGGTCACGCCCTTCCGGCCCTGCGCCGGGGAGGTGAACTTTTTGCTATCCCCTGACGCATGGTGCGAAAGGGGGGATGTTCCATGACGTTTGAACAGGTCGTATTGCTGCTCTCGCTTCTTGGCGGAGCAATCTACATCACGTTTCAGATTAGCTGGATCATTTTTAACAGCAAAAAGAAATGACCGCCTCGCTCCCACAGCCTGCGGTCATTCTTTTTGATCTCATGCCGGAAGGACGCTGACCATTCGCAGACAGTGCCTTTCTTGTTTATAGTATAGAGCTTTTGCAAGCCATTGTCAAGCAAAACGAGGGATAAGATGGATTCTCTGAAAATCGGAAATATCACCCTGCCCCACCGGGCAGTTTTTGGCCCGATGGCGGGCTTTACGGACGCGCCCTGCCGTCGGCTGATGGCCCAGCACGGCGCAGGATTTACGGTCAGCGAGATGGTGTCCAGCCGGGCGCTGGTCTACCACGACCACAAAACGGTCAGCCTGCTCAAAGCCGAACCCAACGGCGCACCCTACGGCGTGCAGATCTTCGGCGAGGTGCCCCAGATCATGGGCGAGGCCGCAGCGGCCATTGAAGAATACGAGTTCGACTTTCTGGACATCAACATGGGCTGCCCGGCCCCGAAGATCGTCTCGGGCGGCGCAGGCAGCAAGCTGATGCTGGACCCCGATCTCTGCGGCCGCATCGTCGAGCAGGTCAAGGCCCACACCACCCGCCCGGTAACGGTCAAGATGCGGAAAGGCTGGGACGCCGACCACATCACGGCGGTGGAGTGCGCCAAAGCCTGCGAGCAGGCGGGGGCTGAACTCATCGCCGTCCACGCCCGCACCCGGGAGCAGATGTATACCCCGGGCATCGACCCGGACATCATCGCCAAGGTCAAGGCGGCGGTGAAGGTGCCTGTGCTGGGCAACGGCGACATCCACACGGCGGAAGACGCCGTGGAGATGATGCAGCATACCGGCTGCGACGGCGTCATGATCGCCCGTGCCGCGCTGGGCGATCCGTGGCTGTTCGAGCGGGTGAACGCCGCCATCGAGGGCCTGCCGACTCCCAAGGAGCCGAACCTGCAGGCCCGGATGAACGCTCTCCGCCGCCAGGTGGAAGAGATGGTGGAGCAGAAGGGCGAATACACCGCCATGCCCCAGGCCCGCGCCCAGACCATGCACTATATGAAGGGTCTCAAGGGCGCTGCCGCCCTCCGCCGCTACTGCTGCACCCTGTCCCGTCTGGAAGACCTGGACGAGCTTATTGCGGCAGTGTTCGAAGAGCAGCGCAAGGCCGGGCTGGACCCGGACGACGTGCGGGAAGTCCCCTTCCCGTGATCATTCGCTGCGGGTCAGCTCGTCGAGGTTCTGGGTGAAGCAGGGGAGGCAGTGCGCCATGAACCAGTCGGCTTCGGGGCAGTGCATCTCTTCCAGTGCCTTCCGCTGCTGACGAAGCGCGGCATCGAACTCGTGGTTGCCGCTGCGCTGCTCATCCATGCACTTGACGAGGGCCGAGAGCCGGTCAGCGGCTTTCAGGAGCCGCTTTTCCTCGGCGGTCAGCAGGCTGCCAGTGATGAAGGGGCTGACCTCCTCGGCCAGCTCCGGCGGCAGCAGACGGGTCATGGAATCCACGCTCTCGGCCTCCAGTGCCTTGTAGGCGTCCCGCAGGCCGGGGCTGCTGTACTTGACCGGCGTGGGCATATCGCCGGTGATGATCTCGGGTGCATCGTGATAGAGCGCCGCCACCGCCACCGTTTTGGGGCGGCAGGGCGTGCTGGTGTACCGCCGCGCGATGAGGCAGAGGATATGGGCCATCAGGGCAGTGTCGCAGGTGTGCTCACTGAGGGATTCCGGGCGGGTGGAGTGCATCAGACTCCACCGGGTGATGTACTTCATCCGCGCCAGAAGGGCGCTGAACGGGTATAGCTTCATGTCAGCCTCCTTGAAGTGTCTTTGAGAGGGTTATACCCGCCCGGCGGGCGAATGTCAAGCAAAACACAAAAATTCTTTTTTTTCCACACAGCCGCGTGTTATACTGGAACGCGAGAACGATGCGGGCGATGGGCCTGTGCCGCCCCTCCGGGCGGGGAAAGAGGATAGACGATGGACGATTCAAAAAATCAGGCCGGAAATGCCCGGCTGCTCAATATGCCGGGGCGGCGGGACCAGATGCTCCGCACCATGCTGCTCTGTGCGCTGACGGCGGCGATATTCTTCCTGCCGTTCTATATCATCGACGGTGGATTTTTCCACTACGCGGGCGATTTCAACAGCCAGCAGATCAGCTTCTACCGCTACATGAACGGTTTTATCAAGGGGGCAGGCTACCCGGACGGCATGGCCGGCGCGGCCCGCAGCACCTTCTCCTGGGCCACCGACCTGGGCAGCGGCGCGATGAACGCCTACTCGTTCTACCTGTACGGTTCGCCCTTCTTCTGGCTGTCCCTCATCTTCCCCCAGAACTGGCTGCCCTACCTCATGGTGCCGCTGCTGGTGCTGAAATTTGCCGTGGCGGGCGGCGGCGCTTACCGCTACCTCTGCCGCTATGTCCGCCGCTCCGATCACGCGGTGCTGGGTGCCTGCCTGTATGCCTTCTCGGGTTTCAGCATCTACAATGTCTTCTTCAACCACTTTATCGACGTGGTGGCCCTCTTTCCGTGGATGCTCTGGGCGCTGGACGAAACGCTCTACGAGCAGGAAGAGCACTACGGCCTCTTCGCGTTCTGGGTGGGCGTCAACCTGCTCAACAACTACTTCTTCTTCATCGGACAGGTCCTCTTCCTCGTCATATACTTCATCTGCAAGCTGACGACGAAAGATTTCCCGATGAATGTCCGCCTCTTCGTCCGGCTGGCGTTTGAGAGCCTGCTGGGCGCGGCTCTGGGCTTCGTCCTGCTCTGGCCGGCGGTACTCAGCATTTTGCAGAACCCCCGCACCATTGACCTGTCGTCGGGCTGGGGCTTTCTGACCTACTCGAAGGTGCAGCAGTATCTGGCCATCCTGCTGAGCTGGATCTTACCGCCCGATTCGCCCTACATCACCTCCATCTGGTCGGAGGGCATCATCAAGTGGACGAGTATGTCGGCCTATCTGCCCCTGTGCAGTCTGGCCGGCGCGATGGCCTACTGGCGGGCGCGGAAGGGCGACAGCAAAAAGCGCATCGTCGCCACCTGCGCCATCTTTGCGCTGGTGCCGGTGCTCAACAGCGCCTTCTACGCCCTCAATTCCAGCTACTACGCTCGGTGGTACTACATGCCGGTGCTCATCCTCTGCGCCATGACGGCCAGTGCGCTGGAAAGCCCCGACATCTCTGCCGACGAGCTGGACGCCCCGGTCCGCGGCATCGGCTGGCTGATGATCGCGACGCTGGCGTTTGCCTTGGTGCCGGTGCAGGACAGTGATACCAAAGAATGGTCGCTGGGTGTGCTGCAGAATCCCGGCCAGTATGTCGCCGTCCTGAGCTTCGGCATCGGCGGTCTTATCCTGTACCACCTGCTCTGCCGCCGCTGGCGGGGGAGCAGGGCCTTTGCCCGTCGGATGACGGCAGTGGTGCTGGCCTTTGCCTGCGTGTTCAGCATGGTACACATCGGCATCGGCAAGTTCGGCCAGTGGCACACCGACAGCGACCTTGTGGAGCAGTACACCTCTGCCATCAAGCTCAAGGATGACCTGCCCGAGGGCGACTGGCGCGTGGATACCTACAAGACCCACGACAACCTCGGCCTCTGGCTCGACAAGAGCAGCCTGCAATATTTCGGCAGCACGGCCGCGCCCAGCATCCTCAGCTTCTACCCGGCACTGGGCGTCAAGCGGGATGTCCGCAGTGAGCCGGACATCTCCAACTACGCCCTGCGGGGTCTGCTGAGCGTCAAGTACCTCATCACCACGCCCGAAAAGCAGGAAGATTTCCTCGCCGCTGCGGACGACGGATGGAGCTATTACGACACCAAAGACGGCTTTATGCTCTACGAGAACGAGAACTACGTTCCCATGGGCTTTACCTACGACTACTATATTACGGAGGAGTCCTACGAGACGACCATTAAAAATACCCGCGCGAACCTCCTGATGCGGGCGCTGGTGCTCAGCGAAAAGGACGCCGAAACCTACGGCAAGTACCTCAAGAAGCTGCCCGACGCAAAGCTGGACGACCTGTGGTACGACACCTACGTCTCTGACTGCGCCGACCGCCGCGCCTCGGCCTGCAGCACCTTCCAGATGACCAACTCCGGCTTCCATGCGGAGATCACGCTGAAGAAGGACGACCTTGTCTTCTTCTCCGTACCGTACGACGATGGATTCACGGCCTACGTCAACGGCAAAGAGACTGAGGTCATCCGGGTGGACGAGGGGCTGATGGCCGTTCTGGCTCCGGCGGGGGAGAACACCATCGACTTCGTCTATCAGGCCGACGGTTATTCCCTAGCCAGTAAAGTCTCGCTGGCAGCGCTGGCGGTATTCGTCCTATACGCCGGGTATTTTGTCTGGAAGAAAAAGAAACGCTGTTGAATCGCGGTTTGTCAATGCGCATTCTCCCATAAAATGCAGAGCGCTTTTTGTGGAAAGAGCGAATAGCCCTCCCGGCCAAAACGTGATAGAATAAGCACGTTGTGCTGCCAGAGCAGCCGGAAAGGAAGCGCGAAAGCTATGGAACAAAGCTATTTGATGCCGGGACAGGAACGATGGGAATCATTCCGGGATGCAAATGGGGTGCCGAAAGTTCGCTATTCTTACTGCTCGCTGAAAGGGCGGCTGTTCCGCTGTGTGAGCTGCAGCCGGGAAGAGGCCGAGCGCCTGTGCGAGGACTGGCTGGTAGGCCAGGACCGCTGCTACCGTAACTGAAGATTCGATTTGACAAGACTGCCGTGCAGAAAGACGATGCACGGCAGTCTTTTTGTGCGTCAGAAACGGACCGGTTGGAAAAATCAGTTGATTCCAACTTGAAAAGACGGTATAATAAACTATTATGGGAAACAAGACTCTGCCAACAGCAGAGCGTGAAAAAACGGAAAAGGGGGAGAGTGGATGGACGCACGATTCGAGCGCTATATTGAAGATCTCAGGACAGTCCGCACCCTCTCCCAGCCTAAATTCTCCCCGGATATGAAAGCGAAGGAGCTGCTGGAGACCATCCAGTCCAACGCCATCAAGTGCTTCGACTACATGAAGGAGAACAACGCTATCCTCAATGAGCTGGTGTTCCAGCGTGCGCCTGCGGAGCTGACGAGTGCCGAAATTGCCAGCCTGCAGGAGTTTGCTGACAAGATGTTCGACTACGACAGCAGCGAGGACTGCGGCATCGCCTACAAGGTCTACAGCCTCCTGCTGGAAAACGCCCGCCTTCGGGGCGACAAGCCTGCCATCGTCCGCTATCTGTATGAAAAAGCGGTTTCACTCCACTATCTCAATGTCCGGGGCATCGACTATGCCATCAACCCTTACGGGACGCAGGTGCGCGGCCTTTTTCAGGAGGGTGCAAGCTATATTGCGGAGTATGAGTCCTTTGATAAGACAACAAAGGGCTACATCATGTGCTGTCTGGGCAACAGCCGGATGTCCATGCCGCGCAGTACGCCGGAAGAATGCACCGAATACATGAAGGTATTCGACAAGGCGATGGGCATCATCACCGACCCTTACTACCACCAGCTCGACCCGGACCTTCCGTGGGGCAAATTCGAGTATGCGATGCATATGGACCGGGAGACGCTGCTGGGCTATCTGCGCCACTACAACGACCCGGTGGTCGCCGCCAAGGTGATGGAGTCAGCGGAAGCCATCTACCGCGACCAGGTGCTCTATAAGGGCGAGGAGGCACGGCTGCAGAACTGGCGTGTCAGCTATTTATATAAGGCGGCCTGCTTCCATGCTGGACGGTGTACGGCCCGCGAGGTGGTGGAAGAGCTGTTGGACATCATCCACCACACCGACATCCAGGACTACAGCGATACTGGCATCAACAAGAACCTCACGGCGGTGTCTTATCTGGTGGCCTACGAGGTCGAGATGCCGCCTGCCGACCGGAGGGAGATGGCATACCTCACCGAAGAAGTGATGGACCGCAGTTTGCGGTATCTGAACAATGTACCCCAGAATCAGTACTCCCGTGTGGTCAGCCGTGCCGTGCGCGAGCTGGTGGAGATGCAGGCCGAAGCCGGAACAGCCCGCCGCAGCCTGCTGAATTATATTCTCGTGGCCCACAAGCCGACCTATGTCCACTCCATGATGGTGGCCGGACTGACCCGCGTGTTCGTCAAGCAGATGCTCAAAAAGTCGCCCGAGCTGTTCGTGGGCGTCATGGGCTGCAAGACGGTGGAGGAAGTCCGCCGCAGCCGCATTGAAATATGTGAGCTGGCCTATGAGTGCGGCCTTTACCACGATGTAGGCAAGAGCTATGTGTTCACGTACATCGGCAACAACTACCGCCGCCTGCTGGACGAGGAATTTACCTGCATCCAGTGGCACACGGTGTTCGGCTACGAGCTGCTGTGCAATGTGGGCGGAAAGGACGACCTGGCCCCGGCGGCGCTCTACCACCATACCTTCTACGACGGACACGGCGGCTACCCGAAAAATTATCCGCCCTGCCCGGCGGGCATCAAGCCCATCGTGGACGCTCTGACCGTGGCCGACTCACTGGACGCGGCCACCGATAATATCGGCCGCTGCTACACGATGGCAAAGCCGGTGGATACGCTGCTGGGCGAATTCCACGCCCAGAGAGGCACCCGCTATGCGCCCGAGGTGGTGGCACTGCTGGACGATGAGGATTTCTGCCGTGGTTTGAAGGAAACGCTGGACGAGACGCGCAAGAGCGTCTATCTCGAGGTCTACCACGTCAAGCGGTAAAAGGGGGCGCTGAGGGTGAAAACACAGAAAACGCCCCTTTTTCAGGGCATTGGCGAGACGGCGCTGGCCGAGATGTTCACCTGCGGCGGTGCGCGCTGCAAGACCTACGCGAAGGGCGAAGTCCTTCTGCGGGCGGGCTGTATCACCCGCGAGGTGGGCGTCGTGCAGGCGGGCGGCGTCAACATCGAGAACATCGACCTCTGGGGCAACAGGAGCATCCTGAGCCATGTCCCGGCGGGGCAGGTGTTCGCGGAGACCTATGCCTTCTGCGGCGAGCCGATGATGGTGGACGTGGTGGCGGCGGAAGAGACGGAAGTGCTCTTTTTGAACATGGATGTCCTCATCCACACAGGTCCAGTTGCACATTGGCTCCTCACCGTTGCCCATCCACCAGAAATGCGCGGTGCGGTAGGGGGCCAGCACCCGGCGTTCCACTTCGCCTTTCAAACGGACGGAAAATCCGGGAGCGTAACCATCCAATGCAGCGCCTAACAGGCCATACACGGTGGCAATCAGCGCACCGGTCTCGGCGGCAAACAGGTCCACGATGGGCCGGGTTACGTCCGGCAGCGGCAGCTGGGGCGTATCCCGGATATAGCTGTTGTGGGCGGGCAGCTGCCAGGCGCTTTCCTCGCAGATGGCCCAGGCTAAATCCGCGATAGCGGGCAGGTAGGAGCCCGCCCCGGTCACAGCCTCGGCCATCACCAGTGCGCACAGGGTGCGGCGGCGGGCAAAGTAGGCATGCTCCCAGACGGTGCGGTCCCCATTTTGGGTAAAACGCAGCCAAAGGGAGAGCGGCAAGCGCGGTAGTGTATCCGCATCCTGCAAAGCCGCGTCGCCCGCCGCTTTCCACCGCGCCGCGCCGGGCAACGCGGCCCAAGCGGCACGGTCAGCGTAAGGCGGGTACAAAACCGGGTACACGGTGGTAAACTCAGATCCCGGCATCATCTTTTGCGTCAACATAGGAACCCTTCATTCTCTGGA
>ERZ791577.1432-NODE-1432-length-12877-cov-6.182577_pt1 | contig 12877 bp, 6 predicted proteins | sample MGYA00509969_ERZ791577 | MGnify/ENA primary metagenome ERZ791577 (study PRJEB30046, sample SAMN00791917) | human gut metagenome | study: EMG produced TPA metagenomics assembly of the A metagenome-wide association study of gut microbiota in type 2... | reverse complement strand
ATAGCGGCACCAAAGCAATGGACGTGGAAGCGGCAATCGAATCGCTTAACGGTAAAGGACAAATTTACATAGACAAGGTAGACCGTTGGGAGGAAGCTATTCTCTCTTATTTCGGTCGCTTGAATTATAACTACAAGTCGAGATATATGGTTGAAGTGAATGCTCGCTACGACGGTTCTTCGAAATTTTTGCCCAAGAACCGCTGGAACTTCTTTTGGGGCGCATCAGCTGGATGGCGTATCACTGAAGAGAAATTCATGGAGAACTTGCGTGACTATGTGAATGAACTAAAACTACGTGCCTCATATGGTGAGGTAGGTAATCAAAATGGTATTGGACGCTATGATGGCATCCAACTTTACAATTACAAATCGAACAGTGGCGCTTTGTTGGGCAACTCGAAAGGAACCTATGTGGAATCTGCCGGATTGGTGAGCACCATGCGTACTTGGGAACGTATCTACAACTATAACTTGGGGATTGACTTCGGATTCCTCAACAATCGCCTTACGGGTACGTTCGAGGTCTTTAAAAAGAAAAACGACAATATGCTGGTTTCGCGTCTGCACCCCGGTGTATTGGGTGGAACTGCTCCCAGTACTAATAGCGGTAAGTTTGAGGCCAATGGTTACGATGCCAGCTTGACTTGGCGTGACAAGATAGGCGGTTTCAACTACCACGTTGGCGGTACGTTAACCTATATGACCAACAAACTAGTCGATGGAGGTAACATCGTGGTGAGCGCAGGTTATAACGAAGCTGTGAATGGCTACCCACTCAACTCGGTATTTGGTTACCGCTATGTGGGCAAGGTACAAAACCAAGACCAACTGGACTATTACGTGGACAAATATGTGGGCAGCAACTCTATCGCTCTACCTGCCAACTTGCGTTTGGGCGACCACATGTATGAAGATGTGAACAAAGACGGTAAACTGACACAAGACGACCTTGTATTTCTTGGTTCCGACGACCCAAAATATTCGTTCTCGTTTAATTTCGGATGCGAGTGGAAAGGATTTGATTTCAATACCGTGTTCCAAGGTGTGGGCAAGCGTACCATTTATCGTGAAATCGACTCTTGGAAAGTGCCTTTTAAAGCTATTTGGCTGAACACTACTAACCAGTCGGTAGGTAATGTATGGAGTCCTGAAACTCCCAATAACCATTTCCCTACTTATTCAAACAGTAATGACATCAATAACTACAACTACATTCCCTCTACCTGGTCGGCCGATAACGGAGCTTACCTGCGTCTCAAAGAGATTGTACTAGGTTACACATTGCCAAAGGCATGGATGAATAAGAGCGGTTTTATCAGCAACCTGCGTATTTATGTATCGGGCGCCGACTTGTGGGAAAAATCGTATATCACCGATGGTTGGGATCCCGAAGCCACCCGCAAAGTGGAAAACAAGCAACGCTATCCGTTTAACCGCACCGTGACTTTCGGTGTGAATGCCATATTCTAATTTTTATTCTTAATATTGAAGATAACAATGAAAAAAATAGCATATATTTTAGGAATCATTTGCGCCATGACCATGCAGTCGTGTTTGGACCTTGAACCCAAGACGCAATTGGCGGATACCAACTATTGGAAGTCGCCCGAACACTTCAAACTTTTTGCCACCCAGTTCTACAGCTGGCCGGCCGACTTTCGATGGCTCGACGACAGTCAGCACGCTGATATTCGCTCGGACTTGTTTGCTGGTAGCACGGTGAACATCTATAGTAACGGAACGAACAGTATTCCGTCGTCAGACAAGCATTATACCGACAATTACAATCGTATTCGTCAAACCAATACTTTATTGCAACAAGCCGATACGTATGAACAACAAGCTGACATCGCCATTTCGGTGGGGGAAGCCCGTTTCTTCCGTGCTTATTGTTACTTTGAGTTGTTGCAGGCTTATGGTGATCTTATCATTACCCGCACACCGCTCGACATCGACTCGCCTGAGATGCAGAAGGCCCGTAATCCGCGTACCGAGGTAGCTGACTTCATCATTGACGACTTGAAAGAAGCCGCTAAACTATTACCCGTCGATAAGGCTATCAGCAGCAGCGATGAAGGCCGCCTCTCCTGCGAAGCCGCTTTGGCATTTCTTTCGCGTGTAGCCCTCTATGAAGGTACATGGGAGAAATTCCATAATGGCGGTCAAAATACCGAACGTACAAAAGATTTGCTCAATACCGCAGCACAGGCGGCTCATGATGTGATGGCGGGCGGAGCATTCGAACTTTTTGCTCCTCAAGAATTGGGTACGGAGGCCTACAAGTATCTCTTTATCTTGGAGAATGAAAAGTCGAACCCTGCCAGTATCAATAAAACAGGTAATAAAGAGTATATCTTTACCCGCCGTCACGACCCTGTTATCAATTCTATCGGGTTCAACATAACCCAAGGGCGTTTGGGTAATGCCTTGTATGTTACTCGTAAAATGGCTAATATGTATCTGCAAAGCAATGGGTTGCCCATCAATCCCCAAACGTGGAATTACACGAAAGTGGATGATGAATATAAAAATCGCGACAACCGCATGAACAATCAGCTTATGGTGCCCGGACAAACTTACTGGGGTACAAACGGCGGACGCATTGATTGGAGCGGCAATGCAGCCGAAATAGCCAATGCCTCGCATAGGAACTTCATGCCTCAGACGGGTACGGGGTACTTTCCTCACAAGTGGTGTAGCGAACGCGACGGAGTGCCTACCGGTATGGAAGCTTACGATTTCCCTATCATCCGCTATGCCGAGGTACTGCTGAACTATGCCGAAGCCGTGTTTGAACGCGATGGACAAATATCGGATGAAGACTTAGCCATCAGTTTGAACCTGACACGCAAACGCATCAACCCCGAAATGCCTGACTTGACTAACGACTTTGTTACGGCAAATAATTTGGATATGCGCACAGAGATTCGTCGTGAGCGTACCATCGAATTTTTCGATGAGAATTTCCGCATTGATGATCTGAAGCGTTGGAAAACGGCCGAAGACGAAATGCCGATGAACCTCACCGGTGTGAAGTGGAAAGGTACCGATTTTGAAAACAGATGGCCTGATGCTTCCTTTAAGGAGAAAGATGGTGAAGGTTGTATTATCCACGAGAAGGGACGCAACTGGCATGAAAAGCATTACTTATTGCCGCTGCCCACCGACCAGCTCAAACTGAACTCCAACTTGAAACAAAATCCGGGTTGGAACCAATAATCCATTCATTATTCATTTATAAAGTAATCGAATTATGACATACAAAAATATACTTCAAAAGGGTGCGTTTGCAGCACTGATTACAGCTGGCTTAATGATGACCGTTTCGTGCAACGATGACGATGTATCCCCTGTTTTAGAAGAGAGAGTGCTCGTTAAGGAAATCAACCTTGAAGTGACCTCCGAACTGCCTCTGCTGATAGGCACTGACACTTTGATAAAATATACTGTAGGTCCTGATGAGGCTTTCAACAAAGAGGTGGTATGGAAATCGACTGTGCCCGATGTGGCTACCGTAGATGCCGAAGGACGCATCACGGCAGTGAAGGCCGGTAGTACGGTAATTTCGGCCAAGCCGGCTGTGGGCTATTCTGTCACTTCGACCATTAATGTGAAGGTAGTAAACGAAATTATTCACATCACTGATATCAATCTCACTAATGAAGACCTCGAAGTGTTTGTAACCTCGACTTTGCCCCTCACTTGGCAGACTACTCCGGCCGACCCCACTTACCCCGGGTTGATTTGGAAAAGCCTAACTCCCGATAAAGCCACCGTCAATGAAAAAGGCGAGGTGAAGGGCATAGCCGAAGGAAAGGCACGCATCCAAGTTACCGCTACCGACGACAAACATTTCACGAAAGAGTTTGAAATTAAGGTGAAGCCCATTATCTATATCGAAAGTATGGAATTTGTGAAAGAAACAGACAAACTAGCTTTGGGCGAAACCTACACTCCACAGATGAATGTAACGCCGATAGATGCTACGCTTTCGTACATCGCATGGGAAAGCAGTAAGCCGGATGTTGTAGAGATTGACGAAAAAGGCCGGTTCGTGGCGAAGGCTTATGGCAATGCAGTAATTACCGCTTTGGCCGACTATGGTGATGGTAAACCTGTCAAAGCTACGATGAGTGTCAGCGTGAGCGAAGGTTTAATGAACGACCAGTTTACTGTCGAGAATATCTGGCAGCCATTCGGAAACTTTACTCACCGGGAGTTTGAATGGATGGAGAATGACGGAGTACTTCGTATTTTCCCCGGTGAAGATAAGACTTACAAAGCTGTTCGCATTTGTCGCACCGGCGGTTTTGGGTTCAACGTAACCAACTATCCCATCTTAGCCTTTAAAATGAAATTTCCCGAAAATGTGTTCGAAGCATCAACGAGTATAGAGTGGTATCTAGACATTTGGGGCGGAAGCGGTATTACCGTAGCCGGTAAATATGGCGAAGATACCGATAAAGGAAAAAATGCCATGACTGTGGTAGATTGCGGTGAATACAAAGTATTCTACGCCGACTTCACGAAGAAATTCCTTGGCAAAAACCAACAGTATATGCCTACCTCATTGACGAAGTACGACACGGTGGAACTTCAATTTTGGAAAATATGGTATGAAACCAATGAAACAGGTAGCATTTATGTGGATTGGATAAAGACTTTCGAATCGGAACAAGAACTGAAAGATTTGATAAAGAACGAAAGTGGTAAACAATAGCATCTACTTTCTCTGGAAACTGATTGAATAACAAAATGAAAATTGAATGTATGAAAAATCTGATTTATACCTTCGTGAGCAGCATAACGTTTGTGTTGCTGATCGGCTGTAGTGCTGAGTTTGAGAATGGAACTCCCGAACCATGGCAACGCGAAATCAACCCCAATGAAAATTATGAGTACATCATCAAGCATCCTTGTCTGGTGAACACCGAAGCTGACTTTGAACGCGCACGCCGCAAAGTGAACGAACGTGCCGAACCTTGGATTAGCGGTTGGGAAAAATTGTGCGAAAGCCGATTTGCCCAACTGAGCTACAACGCAAACCCGCAAGAAGAAATTGTACGTCACTCGCAAGGTGGCAACTTCAATACGGCCGCTTTCGATGCCGGTGCCGCTTATCAGTTGGCTGTACGCTGGAAAATTTCGGGAGATGAAGATTATGCCAAGGCAGCTGTTAAAATTCTGAACGGATGGGCTAAGACTTGTAAGGGGGTGAATTATAAAACATGGCCCGACGACAGCCATCGTCTGCTTGCCGCCGGATTTATCGGATACCAGTTTGCTGCTCCCGCTGAATTGATGCGGGATTACGAAGGCTGGAAAACCGAAGATTTTGAAGTCTTCAAGAAATGGATAGATAAAACTTTCTATCCTATCTGTGATGATTTTTTGGATAACCACTTTAATTCTTCAGCCATTTCGGGTTGGATGAGTTGGGATCTGCCCGCCATGCTCACGATTCTTTCTATCGGCGTGCTGAACGATGACGATGCCAAGATTAAACAAGCCTTGGAATTTTTCTATCACGGAAAAGGTATGGGCTGTATCGAATGGTCGGTGAAAGGCATGCACGAGGATCCTGCGGGAAAAGTGAAAGGCAGACATTTGGCACAGAGCCAAGAGATGGGACGCGACCAGGGGCACGCTACTCTCAACGTAGGCTTACACGCTTACTTCTGTCGTACAGCCTATAACATGGGTATCGACCTTTTTGCCTATAACGACAACATCATTCTCGACCTCTGCGAGTATACGGCTAAGTATAACTTAACTTCGGCCGAAGATGTGGAAATGCCTTTCGAACCTTACTATCACCCCAAATACGGTTGGCACGAGAAGGTGTCGGCCGACGGTAAAGGGCGTGCCCGTCCGGGATGGGAACTCCTTTACAACCATTATGCCAAGGTGAAAGGTATGAATGCTCCATATTCGCAAGCTTTTGCCGAAAAAGAACGCCCCGAAGGATATGGCGAGCGTGGTACTGCCGAAGCCGGTGATTTGGGGTTTGGAACATTATTGTATACTGAAGAATAACTTTTTGAGATTTTCTTACTGATTTCAAGGAGTTAAGAGGTTAGGCTTCTTAACTCCTTGACGTTACTCAATGGAAACCCTCACAACCCTTTATCTTATGATAAATAGATTATTTTCTACCTTATTATTCCTTTCCTGTCTTTTTGGTGGTTTGTCTCAAACGGCAAAGGCGCAAAACAACGAGTGGGAAAATCCCACCAAATATGAGTGGAACAAAGAGAAACCACACGCTGACTTTCGCCTTTATGAGCGGACAGATGATGCTGTGAACGATAATCCACAAAAATCGTCTTGGCAATACTCATTGAATGGTACGTGGAAATTTGTTTATGCTCCCTCTATCGCAGAAAGCATAAAAGATTTTTATTGTACAGATTTATCCGACAATGATTGGGATACAATTACTGTCCCTTCCAACTGGGAAATCCAAGGATTCGGTGAGCCGATAATTCGCAACATTCAGTATGTGTTTTCACCCAATCCACCTTATATCGACGTTGATAATCCTGTGGGGACTTACCGGCGCACATTTACGGTTCCTCAAAACTGGCAGGGGCGTGAAGTGTTGTTGCACTTCGGTTCCATCAGCGGCTACGCCCGTATCTATGTGAACGGACAGCAGGTGGGTATGACTAAAGCATCCAAGACTCCGGCAGAATTTAATGTGACAAACTATTTAAAAAAAGGAGAGAACTTACTTGCTGTACAGGTGTATCGCTGGCACGATGGCAGCTATATGGAAGACCAGGATTTTTGGCGTCTAAGCGGTATCGAACGCGATGTTTTTCTGACCGCTTATCCCCAAACGACCATTTGGGATTTCTTTTTGCATGCAGGACTGGACGATACCTACCGACACGGGCAATTTCGGGCTACTGTAGACTTGCGTTCGTTCAATGCTAATGCAACTCTACAAAAAGGGACACTTACACTCGAATTGAAGGACGCAGGGGGGAAGACTGTCTTATCTGCGCAGAAAGCATATTGTATCTCAGATATAAGTACTACACTTACTTTCGAAGGCACTGTGCGCAATGTACGGAAATGGAGCGCTGAACACCCTTCGCTTTACGACTGTATTCTGACACTTCGAGCCAATGACGACAAGCAACAGACGGTAGTGGCTCATAAAGTCGGATTCCGTCGCATTGAGATTAAGAATACACGGCTACTGGTAAATGGTGTACCCACCTATATAAAAGGTGTTAACCGTCACGAACATAACGACAGCTTGGGACATACGCAGACTCGCGAAATCATAATGAATGATTTGCGACTGATTAAACAACTGAACATGAACGCTGTTCGTACCAGTCATTATCCCAATCATCCGTTATTCTATCAATTGTGTGATCAATATGGTATCTATGTAGTGGATGAGGCCAATATTGAAACTCATGGAATGGGTTCGGTTCCTTATTTTAAAGATACCATTCCGCATCCTGCTTATCGTCCCGAATGGTATGCTGCTCATGTCGACCGTATCACCCGAATGGTCGAAAGGGATAAAAATCATCCATGTATCATCGGATGGTCATTAGGAAACGAATGTGGCAATGGAATCGTGTTCCACGATGAGTATAAACGTTTGAAGAAATATGACCCCGGTCGTTTTGTACAGTTCGAGCAGGCTTGGGAAGATTGGAATACAGATATTGTCTGTCCGATGTATCCCAATATGTGGAAAATAACAGAATATCGGAAGTCCGGCAAACAGCGACCGTTTATCATGTGTGAGTATGCTCACGCCCAAGGAAACAGCAATGGCAATTTTAAAGACCTTTGGGATATTATTTATGACAGCCCTAACTTGCAGGGCGGTTTTATCTGGGATTTTATGGATCAGGGATTTAAGATAAAGACCGAACCAAGAGACGGACGTACTTATTGGACGTATAATGGTAAGATGGGTAGTTATAAATGGCTGGAAGATAAGAAAGGGGAACTAAACACGGGAACTGACGGTTTGATTTCTGCCAATGGTATTCCTAAACCACAAGCGTATGAAGTGAAGAAAGTGTATCAGTACATTCAGTTTATCGCAAAAGACTTGGGGAAAGGAATTATTTCTATTAAAAACCGTTATGACTTTACCAATCTGGATGAGTATGCTTTCATGTGGGAAATATACAAAAACGGAGAAAAAATATCTACGGGGGATTTCAATGTTGATTTAAAACCTCATGAAGAGAAAGAGATACGTTTATCTCTCCCCGTTATTCCAGAAGACGGAAATGAGTATTTCCTTAATCTCTATGTGTACACCCGGGTTGCTACCGATTTAGTACCTGCTGGCTATGAAGTAGCTAGAGAGCAAATGCAATTAAATAAAAGTAGTTTCTTCACATCGCTTCCGCCTTGTTCGGGAAAACTGTCTTATGAAACAAAAGACAATATTTTGTCTTTTCAATCAGGTGCCGTTTCAGGTAAGATTGATTTGAAAAAGGGAATCTTGTTTGATTATATGATAAATGGCAAGCAACCTATCAGGCAATATCCCGAACCAGCCTTTTGGCGTGCTCCGATAGATAATGATTTTGGGAATAAAATGCCCGTTTTGGCAGGTGTCTGGCGGACGGCCCATGTCAACCGCTATGTGAAGAAAGTGACAATAGGGGAGAATAATGAAAAAGGGTTATCCGTAAGGGTTGATTGGGTCTTAAGCGATATTCAAGTGCCTTATACGATGGAATATTTGGTACGGGATAACGGAACTGTCATTGTGACGGGCAGTATCGACCTGACAGGAACGAAACTTCCCGAACTTCCCCGTTTTGGTATGCGTATGGAATTGCATCAACCTTATGAAAACTTGACCTATTATGGTAGAGGGCCTTTTGAAAACTATATCGACCGTTATTCGGGGGCCTTCATCGGACGATATGAGGATAAGGTAGAAAATCAATTCTATTGGTATATACGTCCGCAGGAAACAGGAAATAAAACAGATGTTCGTTGGCTGACTTTATTGGATAGCGGAGGACTGGGAGTGAAAATTACAGGCTTGCAACCTATCTCATTTTCCGCATTGCATTTCTCACCGGAAGATCTTGACCCCGGTCTGACTCGTAAATTACAGCATACTATCGACATTGTTCCGCAAAAAAATATCTTCTTGCACGTTGACCTGAAGCAGCGCGGATTAGGCGGAGATAATAGTTGGGGAATGTATCCGCACAATGAATATCGCTTGCTTGACAAGAAATATACTTATAGCTATATGATTGAATTGGTTGAAAAAGGTTCGGATAAAAATGATTATTTGAACAGCCGCAAATAAAATCTTTCATAGCATTGAGTAAATAATCTCTCCCCTTCGTATTTGCTTGTCATATACAACAAATACGAAGGGGAGACTTTTTTAGGAAAAGGAATGTGCTCTTTTGGAGATTTTTATGTATGTTTGTCACATGTTTAATATGAAAGGAAGCAGTTGTAAGTGAAGAACACGATTAAATATCTGATTCTTATATTAATATATTTGGTTTGTGGTGTGGAACTGCAAGCTCAGAATTACACATTCCGTAATGTCGTCATGTCCGACGGATTATCCGGACTGTTGGTCAATGCCATTTATAAAGATTCCGAAGGTTTTGTATGGTTAGGGACAGATAATTGCCTCGATCGTTTTGACGGTGTGAAAGTGCGCCATTTTGAATTCCGGGGCATTGAGTCGGGAAGAAAAAAGCGTGTAAATACGATTACGGAAACTGCCAATAAGCAACTTTGGGTGGGAAATGGTATCGGACTTTGGCGGTTGAACCGTGCAAGTGGCCAATTGGAGAGGATTGTGCCCGAAAAGATAGATTTTGCCGTCAATACGTTACTATCCGATGGAGATATTCTTTATATCGGTACGGAGAAAGGCTTGTTCATTCATAAAGACGGTCAGTTGCTCCAAGTTTTGACAGACCGGAATATGTTGGCCGCTTGTAACAGAATCATGGATATTTGTCTGAATGAAGATAAAACCGCACTATGGCTGGCTACGGTGCAAGGGCTATTCTCCTATTCATTGAAAGACGGAAAGATTGATTCCTGGCATTTTCAGGAAAATGTGCCCGAAGCCGATTATTTCCGTTGCCTCACCCGTATCGGGGAAACGCTCTACTTGGGGACAATGAGCCAGGGAGTAGTACGTTTTGATATGAAAAAGAAGACGTTTTCTCATACGATATCTTTAGGATGCGATGTTATTTCCGACATTTCCAGTGATGGAAAAGAAACCGTCTATATAGCTACCGATGGCAATGGCGTCCATTTTCTTTCACATAAAAAACAGCAGGTGACGCGTCGTTTCTACCATGATGTAAGTGATAAGGAAGGGATTCGCAGTAATTCTGTCTACTCCTTACTCGTAGATGACAGGGGTGCCGTTTGGGTAGGGCATTTTCAGGCAGGCTTGGATTATTCACTCTACCAGAACGGTCTTTTCCGTACGTATGCCTATCCACCTTTGTTTAATTCGGCAAACCTCTCTATCCGTTCTTTCATAAGCAGAGGGCAGGAGAAAGTTATCGGTTCGCGTGACGGCTTGTTCTATATAAATGAGGCTACCGGAATGGTCAAGAGTTTTGTAAAACCTGTCCTGACCTCGGATTTGATACTGACAATCAGCTTCTATCAAGGAGAATATTATATAGGTACCTATGGGGGCGGCATGATGGTATTGAATCCGGAGACGTTATCGCTAAAATATTTTTCCCAAAGTGATACGGAGCTTTTTCAAAAAGGACATATCTTCTGTGTGAAACCGGATACAAAGGGAAATCTCTGGATAGGAACCTCACAGGGACTATTCAACTATAATGGGCAGACAAAACAGATAAAGCACTTTACCAGTGCCAATTCTCAACTGCCGGAGGGCAACGTGTATGAGGTCAGTTTTGATTCTACCGGTAAAGGGTGGATTGCCACTGAAACCGGTATGTGTATTTATGACCCGGCTTCCCAGAACTTGCGTTCCAATGTTTTTCCTGAAGGATTCGTGAATAAAGACAAAGTTCGAACGATTTATGAAGATTCCGAACATAATCTTTATTTTATCCGTGAGAAAGGGAGTTTGTTTACGTCTACGCTGACAATGGACCGCTTCTATAATCAGTCCGTTTTTTCCACGCTTCCCGACAATTCTCTGATGGCGATTGTAGAGGATAATCAAGGTTGGTTGTGGGTAGGCTGTAATGACGGTTTGCTGCGTATAAAGAAAGAAGGCGAAGAGTATGACGCTTTCACTTTCAACGATGGAGTGCCCGGACCAACATTTACCAACGGAGCTGCCTATAAAGACGATAAAGGAATACTATGGTTCGGCAATACCAAAGGATTGATTTACGTTGACCCGAAGCGTGTGGATGAAGTACGTGGTAAGGCGCGTCCGATAGTATTTACAGATATATTGGCTAATGGTGTTTCTTTTACCGGTTCGTCTTTGAAATATAATCAGAATAATCTTACTTTCTGTTTTACGGATTTTGCCTACGGACTGCCTTCTGCCTTGCTGTATGAATATCAGTTGGAAGGGGTTGATAAAGACTGGAAACTATTGGCAGCACAGAACGAGGTTTCTTATTATGGACTTCCTTCCGGGACTTATACATTCCGTGTCCGTCTTCCGGGAAATGAACATTCGGAAGCTACCTGTCAAGTGACGGTACTTCCTATGATACCTTGGTGGGGATGGGCGCTTTTTGTCTTATTAATCATAGGAATTATAGCCTTTATACGTTATTATGTATGGAAGCGTATGCGCCGTTTACTCACTTCTCCTGTTCAGGTAGCTTCAACACCGGTGGAGGAAATATCCCGGAAAGAACAAGAGACGGAACAGTCGGAAACAATTGTTGAACAGTCGTCTACTGTTACCGAAGAGAAGTATAAGACGAATAGGTTAACTGAAGAAGAATGCGTGGAGCTTCATAGAAAACTGGTGGCTTATGTTGAGAAAGAAAAGCCTTATATTAATTCCGACTTGAAAATGGGTGATCTGGCTTCCGCATTAGATACTTCTTCGCATTCATTATCGTATCTTTTGAACCAGTATCTCAATCAGTCTTACTATGACTTTATCAATGAATACCGCGTCACTCAATTTAAGAAAATGGTAGAGGACAGTCACTATTCCCGCTATACGTTAACTGCATTGGCAGAACTTTGCGGCTTTAGTTCACGTGCTTCTTTTTTCCGGTCATTCAAAAAGAGTACGGGAGTCACTCCGAACGAATATATCCGTAGCATAGGTGGAACTGCTAAGGAGGAATAAATTTCGGTGAACCTCTTTTTTAATCTGTAATCTATTAATAGATAAGTTCTGCTTCATCCTGCATAAACTTTTCTTGTTCCTATTACAAAGTTGTTTTTCATAGGGATTAAATTATAAACGTAAGCTTTGTTTTTATAAACGCAACTTTCATTTATAAAAACGAAGGTTTCATTTATAAAAACAAAGCTTGCGTTTATAGTTTATTCTAAATCAACAGTAACTTTACTATAAGTACAAAGTAAGTTTGTCATTAATGCAATGAAACTTATCTCTAGTATTTCAGTGACAGCTTTAATGAGATACTAAAACGACAAGATGATAAAAGGAGAGAAGATAAAAGAATGAAGGGATGAAAGTAAAGGAGTGTAAGCTGAGCGAAAACATATTGTATTTAGCTTATAGAGTCTCATTTTATAAAATGAGACTCTATAAAGTTGAGGGTAATGTATTGATTATTAGGGTTATATATTAAAATGAGTCTATCTCGATTCGTTGAGATTGATATGCTCCATTTTCCGGTTACTATATCCGAAATCACCTTTATATTTGCATGACATCGATTTCGACCCCGAGTTCT
>ERZ791577.1394-NODE-1394-length-13147-cov-106.410251_pt1 | contig 13147 bp, 22 predicted proteins | sample MGYA00509969_ERZ791577 | MGnify/ENA primary metagenome ERZ791577 (study PRJEB30046, sample SAMN00791917) | human gut metagenome | study: EMG produced TPA metagenomics assembly of the A metagenome-wide association study of gut microbiota in type 2... | reverse complement strand
GGTGGAAGTCCAGGAGATCGACCCGCCCATGCTCGTCCCCTGCGGCGAGCCGTTCGGCATCAAGCTCCGCATGGACGGCGCTATGGTGGTGGGCATGGAACGGGTGGACACTCCGGAGGGCAGGCGCTGTCCGGCACAGGAGGCAGGCATCCAGACCGGCGACCTCATCCGTTCTGTGAACGGACAGGTCATCGACTCCAACCAGTCGCTCCAGGACGCCATCGCCGATTCGGACGGTGTTCCCGTTACAGTGACGCTGGAACGGGGCGAAGAGACCTGCACGGTGACACTGACGCCGGCATATGCCGCCGCAGACAACCGCTATGAGGCAGGCATCTGGGTGCGGGACAGCAGCGCCGGCATCGGCACCATCACCTTTTATGAGCCGGAAACCGGCGGTTTCGGCGGTCTGGGGCATCCCATCTGCGATGCCGACACCGGCGACATCCTGCCCTTTGGTTCGGGCGAGGCAGCTGCTGTGACCATCTCCCAGGTGGTGAAAGGCGTCTCCGGCAGTCCGGGAATGCTCCAGGGCAGCTTTTCGGACGAGACATCCCTGGGCGAGCTGATCTGCAACAACCGCTGCGGCGCAACCGAGACGACATCGACTTCACCAAGTCCGTTGTAGCGGGCAATATAATTAAAACATTAGTTTTGAAGACTGGCAAGAAAGCATACGCTATCCGGCAGGAAGGCAGCAAGCCATTCACTGGAACCAAGACCGAGCTGACCGTTGGCACGTACCGCAACAGCTGGAAGAACACCGTAGCAGTCGTGGTATTGGCTAACACACCTGACGTTTGCGCCAATATCATTGACGGACTGGCGAATGGAAAGTTCGTTATCATCCTTCGCAACCTCTCTAAGGGAGCGGAAGGAAAGGCAGAGTATCAGGTATTCGGATATGCGCAGGCACTGAAGGCAAGCGCAGGCGAGAACGACAAGTACTCAGACGATACCGAGGGCGGCTGGCTTATCACGCTTGAAGAGGAGAGCGTACCAAAGGCAGCTTACTTCTTCTTTGACACCGACAGCGAGACAACAGCAGCCAAGTATCAGAGCCTTCTGACGGAAGCAGCAGCGTAGCCTATGACATACAAGGAAGCAACAGCCAAGGTCGGGGAGTTGAAGGCACGTTTCGACAGTCCCTTTGATGCAACTGACAAGGCAGTTATAGAAACTCTATATTTCGAGGTAACACGCAAGCGTTTTGTTCCGACAACCTGCCAGCAGTGTTACCACGATGCTCTGATAGAAATATATCTAAAACTCAAAAAAGAAAAGGCAATGCCAAAAACATGTAATTACGCAATGAAGGCAGGTTTTATCATTTCCTGCCCGGATTTCTACCATGGTAAGATTTTCACGAACGAGAACCTGACCGACAAGGTAGCGCACGAATATCTGACGAAGTACCCACACATGGAAAGCTACTTCCAAAAGATACCCAGCGATGAACTCATCGAGAACAAGCAGCCGCCAGCAGGCAGCGACAGCGGTGCAGATGATACCACCGGGAAAGATCCTGCCGAAAAAGCAGCAGGCAGCGACAAGAAGAAAGACCTCGACCAAGCCGAAAAAGCAGGCAAGGAAGAGTAACAAAACAACAAGTAAAACGACACAAGCAATATGAACGTTAAGACAGTTAAGAAGCCAAAGCGAAGGGTTGATATTGGCTACGTAAGCCGATTTAAGATGCAGGCATACGGATATGATAATCTTTATCCGCAGAACCTCGCACGCATCACTGAAGCCAGCGGAACGGCAATGCTGTGCCTTAACCGATATGCCCGATTCATTGAGGGCTACGGCTTCGATAGCGACATTCTAGCATCGTTGGCGATGAACCAGCAGGGGGACACGGCAGACGATTTGCTCCGGAACGTAGCGCAAGACCTCGCACGCTTTGGAGGCTTTGCCCTTCATGTAAACTACAACGTTCTAGGGCAGGTGTCGAGCGTGAGCCACGTACCCTTTGAAAATTGTCGACTGGAAGAGACAGACGACAAGGGGAACGTGGCGCACGTCTTGCTGCATCCAGACTGGGAGCAGAAGAAAACGAGGAACGGAAAGCGGTTGATGGTGAACGAGAAGACAATCGAGCGCATCAACATTTTCAATCCCGACCCCGACATCGTCCTTGAACAGATTGAAAACTCAGGAGGCATCGACAGCTACAAGGGGCAGGTTCTGTGGCAGAGCCTAGACGGACAGTTTATTTATCCTACAGCCAGCTACGATTCAGCCATCACGGAGATTTCGACCGATGAGGGACTGGGGAACGTGAAGATGCGAAACGTGAGAAACAACTTCCTCGTCTCCTGCATGCTCGTAACCAAGAAGGGCGTTCCAAAGTTCGATGAGAACGGAGAAGAGGTGGAGAGCGGACAGATGATTTCCGATGAAGACCTTTTGCAGTTCCAAGGGGACGAGAACACAGCGAAGATTCTTGCGGTCGAGGTTGAGAACGAGGAAGACGAACCAAAGGTTGTGGCTTTTCCTACGAAGAACTTCGACAAGGAGTTTTCCGTGACCGACAGCAGCGTTGTTGAACGCATCTACGCACAGTTCCACCAAGAACTCTTCTACTCAATTCGTATTGGCAAGCTGGGATTCAGTGGGCAGGTGATGCAGGATGCCTACGAGTACTATGCCGGAGAGGTAACGACAGAGCAGCGTTTCATCGAGCGAGCCTTCAAAAAGATTTTCGAGAACTGGCACGATTCTGCCATTCAGAACCTAGACCCCAAGCTGCAGCCGTTGAAGTATATTAGCAGCGAAGCGGCAGGAAACAACACTATAGATTAATTGATTGAGCCTATGGGAGAACAAAGAAAACAACTTATCACGGTTGATCAGTTCCGAGAACTGGCAAGACCGACCAGCGTACACCTAGATAAGGATGAAGTGAACGCATACATTCGGGAATGCGAAGATGCGAACATCATACCAGCCATAGGGTGGGAGCGGTTCAAGGCAGCGACCGGGCAGGGAGATTGGGGCGATTCAGTCTTGCCCGATTTCCAGCCTGCAACTTTCCTTGACGGTGGCGAATACACCACCAAGAAGAATGGAGATTGCAGCCAAGAAGAAACCAAGGTGCAGAAGTACACCAGCGGAATACGCAAAGCACTCGCTTATTTCACGTATGCGAGGCTTTTTCGTGCCGATGGCACAATTATAAGCCGAGCAGGTGGAATGCGCCACAGAGACGATTATTCAGACCATGTTCAAGATTTGTCGAACAACAAGCAATACAACGACATCATGGATATGGCAGAAAGATATTTATCAGATGCACTCGAATATCTCAAGGCATTCACCTCGAAAGGAGAAGTGAAGGCACAGCGAGGAACAAGGGCACACATTCACGCAATAGGCAACTAAAAGCACATAAGACATGAACGAGGATATTCAAAAAATGCTCCGTATGGCAGAGCTGATACGAGATGCAACGCAGGTTGGAGAAAACACAGCGGTGCGTGTCGGCACGGAAATTTACGACATCGTTGTCGAGTTAAGCAGGATGCTTGCCATGATGGACGATAAACTGGAGAACGATGCGGTCGTTAGGATTATCAAGAGTGAACTCGCCAAGATAACAATAACGGAAGCGCAAATTGCGGATGGGGCGATAACGGCAGCGAAGCTTGCCGATGGCTCTGTAAAGAACAGACACCTAGCATCCAATTGTGTGACCTCAGATAAAATACAACCGGGAGCGGTCAAACACGACCATCTGACCGAGGACTGTATATCAACTGGAAACATCAGAGACGGCAGCGTGACAGCAAAAAAACTCGGCACGGATATCTACAAGGATATCGCAAACAAAGTGACCGACATCGTGACGAAGGACTTCCCTCCAGCAATCACGGAGGAACAGATAACAGATATTACTAGTAAATAACAATTTAAAACAATAGATTATGCAATTTTTAGACGCAATAGGACTTGCTTACTTTTGGGAGAAGATTAAGGACTGGGCTAATTCTCGTTTTTTTAGCAAAAAAGGTGGTGAAATTATGCCTGAAATAGGTTTGCATTATACGATTAACGGAGAACACCTAGGTATAGCCATAAATGGTAATGAAAATGAAACTATAAACATTTTCGATGTGGATGAAAATGGAATGGAAGCTATAGCTATCGTGAAGACTGGTGGCACTGCAACCCAAGTGTTGATGGCAGACGGAAGTGTGAGAACTTTGAATGCAGCCAACGGCATTTGTGGACTTGATGCCAACGGAAGAATCCCGCTCGCACAACTTGGCAACCTCGATACATCTTTGTTCAAGTTGGTAACCAGCCTTCCTTCATCGGGCGAGAGTAACAAGATATACATCGTTAAGGACGGAAGCGATGCCAACGATGTGTACCAAGAGTATTACTATACCAATGGTGCGTGGGAAAAAATCGGTACTCACACCGTGAAGGTCGATTTAACGCCTTACGCCAAAAAGACGGAAGCGGTAATAAATATGGATTTCAGAGGTGTAGCATCCGACGGGTCATCTACTTCAAACACTTCAATTCGAAATCTTGTATATACACTAGGTGATGGGAGGGTGAAAGTAGCGGATGTACCTCTTGCTGAACCCAGATCTACTGGGGGAAGACCTTATGCTGGTCAAAACGGCTTCATGAGAGCCTCCGATAAGGCTAAGCTAGATGGCATTGCGGATGGTGCAAACAATTACACCCTGCCTACTGCCAGTGCATCGGTGTTGGGTGGTATTCTTATAGGTTATGGTACAAGCGGTCGTAATTATGCCGTCCTGCTAGATGGAAGCGGTAAGGCTTATGTTAATGTTCCGTGGACTGATACAAACACCACCTACGACTTGTCGCCTTATGCTAAGACGGCAGACGTAAACAAGGCACTGGCAAAAAAGGTTGACGTGGTAAGCGGGAAGGGGCTTTCGACCGAAGACTTCACGACAGCACTCAAAACCAAGTTGAACGGCATCGCCACTGGCGCAACAGCAGACAGCGCAATCCCAATATCGGTAATTGATGCATTAAATTAGAAAGGGGGTTTATATGAATTTCTTAGATGAAAGTGGACTAAAGAAGCTTTGGACGAAAATAAAAGCAAGTTTTAGCACAGCTATTGTTGAAAGTTCTCAAAATTCAAACATTCCATTTGTTGCAAATCATCAAATTGTTAACGTGAATAGTTCAGGTCGTATCAACGTATTTAACTGGTTTCAAAAGGCATCGGTAGGAGGCATCCTGGAGGTAGTCTTTACAGGAGCGCAAGAATGTCGCACTTATTGCAGCCAGGCTGGTATTAGCGTTCTGCTTAAAATGAAAGAAACATCAAATGGTCCAATTCTTATTAGGATTGAGTTTTTGGAAACGGCATACAATACCTATGCACGCTTAATTAAGATTAATAATGTTAGTCTTCTTGTCGCAGAGTTTGTTCAAAACAAGTAAAACTAAAATAATTTTAAAATACACTATTATGAGAAAAAGTACTGGTAGAGCAAAACCAGTAACTCCTAAAGCAGGAGTTACTAAAACCTCAAGAAGATATGCTTGTGGTGGTAAACTTGAACTATAAGTCGCTGACTTTAGAAATTTAAAAGTAAGACAATATGAAGAAGAAACAATTACACGAAGCACTGGCAGTGCTTCTTACTAAATTATCATCGGCAAGGGACAATCCCTTGCTGATGGATAACTACGCAGTAAAAGCCTTGCGCACGGTTCTTTTGAATTTCAAGGAATCGGGCTAGCTTCACGAAGCATACAAGGAGCAGATACAATCCACGCTGGAGAGTGACAACCCCTGGGTAGCTATGATGATGAAGTCAATTGGCGCAGATCCTTCTATTAAGAAGAGTATGACCGATGAAGCCATTGACGGAATGATTGATTCTATGTTGGGCAACGATTAAAACATTTTATTATGAATGACAAGGAGAAAGAACTATGGCGAGTTATAGACAACGTAATCAAGTGTTGCGCTATTGAACTGCAGAACGGAGAGTTGAGTATTACGAGAGAAGACGTTCTCGGCAAGTCTAGAGCTGAAAATCTCGTAATGGCAAGATGTATGGTCGTTGAGCAGATGATACACGCAGGATTCAGCATAACGACCATTGCGACCGTTCTGAACCGCACCGTTTCAGCAGTGAGACATCTGAGCAAGATGTCTTACACCTATATCAGTACGTCTCGAGTTTATCGACTTGCCACGGCACAAGCGACCCTTCTAAACAAGGACGTAGAGCCGATTTGCATTTAAGAAACAAAAAGAAAATAACCAAAAGCGTTCTTTGACAATAATTCGATAAATACCCCTGCACTAACTTTTTGGAGCGAGCCAAAAATCAGAGTAACTTTGCAGCGGATTCAAATATTTTGTTTCCGTAACGTAATTAACTCAAAATTTTATGGCAGACACTATCGAGAAAGTTTATTGCACTGGGGACGGTGGCAATGACAACCTAGCAGCAGCCTTGCTCGCTAGAGGTAGAGACAATGATCCAGCGACTATGCTGGCAGCAATGAACGGTGGTATGGGCAACTGGATGAATAATCCGTTTGCCTATATGATGATGATGGCTTGGATGCGAGACTGGAATAACCGTGGCGGCAATTTGCAGGACACGGAATTGCAGAATCAGATTGCGAGCCTTCGCACACAGATGCAGGACGGCAATAATACGGCACTCCTGATGGACGCAGTGAAGGGCAACAACGTTGCTCTTGGTCAGCTGGCGCAGAACCTTAACTGCGATATGAACCAGCTGCAGAATGCAGTCTGTGGCGTGCAGGCAGCAATCCAAAATGTAGGCGGCAAGGTTGGTTTCAGCGCAGAGCGAGTAATCAACGCAGCGAACCTCGGAAACCTCAACATCATCCAGCAGTTGAAGGACTGTTGCTGCACCACCCAGCAGAACATCAACCGTATGGGCTACGAGAACCAGCTGGGGCAGAAGGACATCATCAACGCAATGCAGCAGGGGTTCTGCTACACCAATACTGGGCTGGAGCGAGGTTTCAGTAACCTCGGCAACCTCATTCAGACGGTCGTTTGCGACTTGAAGAACTCGGGCAAGGACAACACCCAGCGCATCGTTGATGTTCTCAACAACCACTGGCAGCAGGACTTGCAGATTCAGCTCGAGGACAGCAAGCGCAGAGAACAGACTGGTTTCATTATCCAGCAGCTGAAGACCACCACGACCACAACTGGAGCGTAGGCGGTTAAGCAAAATCTATCAAGGGGCAACTCGCTGTTCTATCAGCGAGACCCCTTTTTGTCTATTTATCGAATTATCTAAAAAGAGCGCATTATGGAATTTAAGAATATACAAAGAAATCACCCGGTCTATCTGCTAGACAAGCAGACGGTGGAAGTTAAGGAAGGCAAGGTCGTAGACAACCAGCCGCACATCAACACTGGCATCGCAACCATATCCAGCAGCGGACAGCAAATGCGAGACGTAACAATCGAGGTGGAGGGAAAGCAGACCATCTACACCATACCCGAACACCTCGGAGTTACCTTTGCAGGCGAAACCGTACTGGCAACCGACAAGGCAGACCTTTTGCCCGAAGTTGGGAAATTGGTAAATGAAGCCGATGAGATAATCAAGGCATACGAGCCAAGCAAGGAGCGGAAAGCCAAGGGCGAGGAACTTCTTGCAGCTTTGAACCCGGCAATCAAGGAGAAGCAGGAAACCGAAAAGCGTTTCAAGGCACTTGAGGGCGATATAAGCGGCATTCGTGGCATGGTTAAGCAATTACTCGACAAGCTAGGATAGGAGGGCGCACAATGAAGAAAATCATCGTTTTGCGCCATTCTTGCGATAGCGAGGAAGAGCGACACCAGCACCAAGAGAGCGGCATCATCCACGGCTTACCATACGAAAAGGCAGCAAAGGCACTCATGGGAGCCAGTGGGTACGTGGCATACGTTGCCAAGCACGGCTACCATTTTACGAAGCAGCTAGCAATCAAGGCAAGCGAGCAGATGAAGAACGTAGACGGAACGAGCCACCGATGGACGGTAGACGAAATCCGGCTGGCAACAAACAACGAGATAATCTCCAAGGGCGCAACCATCGGGGATATTCTCTATTTGGCAAATATGGCTTATGCGGACTTCTACCCGAAGGTAATCAAGACCGAGAGCGACTGCGTACAGTATGCTATTGCCGTAGCCAGTGATCCAGACGGATACGAGGGTATGGCATTCTGCAGGTGGACGGCAGACATCATCGGGAAGGGCGTTACCATTGACTGGGAAAAATTGGAATAACCAAAAAAATAAATTGATATGAGCGAAGTATTTCACGATTTTCAGGTGCACCACCTTTATTTGTGCGCCCTAGTAATTTTTATCTGTTTCGCTACAATTCTGATAGCGATGACAATTGACCTGATAGCAGGCATACAGAAGGCGAAGGAACTGCATATTGCAAGAACGTCAACTGGACTAAAGAAGACGTGCGACAAGGCGAAGAAGTATTTCCCGACATTCGGTATTGCTTCGCTTATGGACGTGGCTACGTGCATTATCTCTCCCTTCCCTTTGTTCGCCATCGCCTGGACGGTGTATCTGCTTTTGTGCGAGTTTAAGAGCATCCGGGAAAAAGCATACGAGAAGGCTGAGATAAGGAAGCAAGACCGCACGATGCAGGTGATCCTGGAGAATAAGGACGAAATTGCGAAGGCAGTTGTCGAGATAATGAAAGAAGAGCGGAAGAAAGGAGGAGATAATGAGGATAACTAGAGCGCAACTAATAAAGGTAATGCCGAATGCAGGCAGCAGGGCAGACACCTACCTTCCAATCATCAACGGATGGGCAGAGCATTTCCGCATTAATACTCCTTTGCGAATGGCTCACTACCTCGCACAGATTGCCCACGAAAGCGGAGAGTTGAGATACACAAAGGAACTGGCAAGCGGCAGAGCCTACGAGGGCAGGAAAGACCTAGGTAACACCCAGCAGGGCGATGGCGTGAAGTACAAGGGCAGAGGATTGATACAGATTACCGGGCGAGCCAACTACCGGAAATATGCCAATTTTTGCGGCTTCGATGTTGTGGGCAGTCCCGAACTTCTGGAGCGTTCTCTGGGAGCAACGAAATCCTCGATGTGGGTATTCGACACCTTCGGCTGCAATGAGTTGGCAGACCAAGACAACTTGAAGGCTATCCGCAAGCGCATCAATGGTGGGTACAATGGACTGGCAGCCTGCGAGAAGTATTTGAAGCGAGCCAAGGAAGCCTTAGAAATCAAGGTGCTTGCGTAACAAACACATCAATCTAAAGTTTATAAAGTATGGAAAATTCAAGAAAAGGGCGAAATTTGCGTTCTGTGGCGTTATTTCTCGCCATGCTTATAATTACCCCACTTTTGATTTTGGGCTGTTCCTGCGCAAAATCAGCCACAAATAACACGGTCTATCACGACAGCGCACACACCAGTGTAAGACGTGACAGCGTGAACAAGCGGCAGATCCACTGGCAGGACACCCGGCAGTACGACAGCATATTCAAGCATGACAGCGTGCTGGTGTACATCAAGGGTGACACCGTAATCAAGGAGCGGTGGCACAACCTTACGACCACCAGATGGAAGACAACGACCAAGACAGACACCGTCGTAGGCGATACCTATGTTTTCGTAACCGACACCGTAAAGGTCAAGTATTACGTTAACCGATACAAGACCAAGGAGGTAGAGAAGCCAGTGGGCACATGGCATAAGATAAGATTATTCATTGGCGATTGCGTATTACTATTCCTGGCACTATTTGCGGTTTGCTGGATAAAGGAGCGCATCAAGAAGAGAGTTCAATAGGTTCAATCATAATATCAATTTTTAAAAGGGCAGGAAGCGCAGGAGAGCGTTTTTCTGCCCATTTTTGTGCGAAGAACACTTTTCATTGAGAGAAAAGGGGTAGGGGATATGAGAGTTAGATTATATTCATTCTAGCTAATGCGTGCAGGTTATTATTATATAGAGCGTGGAAAACGTACCGAGAACGACCGAAAGCGTACCGAAAATATCTATGCTTACGACATAAACAGCCAATAAAAGTTAAAATATTAATATCTTTCGGGAAAAGTTTTGGTGGAACCGAAAAATATTAATATCTTTGCATCGTGTTTAGGAGATAAGCACATTAAACATTCGGTAACTTAAGCCCTAGGCAACACGGTCAAGCCAACGAAAATGAAAAAGTCAAATTCAAACATTTTAGAGTTTACAACAAAGTTTATCAACTCAAACTTTCGTATCAAGGTCTTCGGACGCACAGAGGATGGGAAGAAGATAAACACACTCGTAGGAGTGAGCGGAATCCTGAAGCTCATCGGAGCGGAACTCTTCAACAAGTTCATCAAGCGAGCATTGAAGGCTGGTATGGACGCTTGCCGCTGCGCACTCAGAAGAGGATTGGTTGTAACATTGTATGCTAAGTAATCAAGGGAGGACAGAGAAATGGCAAGAACAAAATATTACATCAAGAGACAGATGGAAGGAAAAGAAATCGATGAGGTGGCAAACTTTACACGCAAGGACAAGGCAGAGCGATTCTTGAACAAGCTATTCAGGGGACTAAAGGCAGCCGACAGACATTATCCATACTGGGTACGACAAGGTTATTTCAAGTCTGAATTTGTAGGCTTATGCGTGAATTTCAAAACAGAGTATTGGATAGAAAAGTATTAACCAGCTGGGGGCAACCCCAGCACAAAGAAACAAGATATGGAAATTTTAGAAACTATGACATTTACCAAGGCGGTTGATGGTTCAACTAAGGTTTTGGGTACTTATTTATACGTTGAAGGTAGTCAGATGCTTAGAGATAGAAAGAAGTATCTTATAAAGAGAGGATACTTGTATGATAAAGCAACCAAGAGATACGAAAAGCATTTTAAGGACGGCAATATAACTACTATTACGTTCACGAAAAAATAATGAAGATATGATAGCACTTCTAAGAGCGGAAGACCGCAAGAGAAATGTTGTAGGGATAAAAGAAATTGAGTTCGACAACAAAAAACAAAGAATGATGCAAGCAAAGGCGTTCGGGCGCAACGTAGGGGCATTTAAAGTTTTCATTAACTGGGCGACTGGTATTGAGATATATACACCTTCCGAACATTGCTTTGAGAGAATAAACAGATAACAATTTCAACAGAATTATTAACCAGCAGGGCGCAAGCCCTGCACAATATATCAAGATATGAAGGAATACGACAAGATACCAGCACAAGCAGTGGTTGAGGTAACGACCAGCTGGGGAAGAACCTGCCTGCGAGAGATTGGGCGAGACCTTAAGGAAGGCACGGTGCTCGATGGCTATTATTATCCGGTAAGCAAGGCTTTCGACTTTAATTGGAAGGGAGAGGGCGCAATGCTGTGGATCGGGGACAACGGAAGGCTTGTCAGTCTTGGAGAAGGGCAGAAGCATAAATACATGATGCTTGGTCGTCTATTATCCGATTGCAAGTACTTCCTTCGCAACCCATACGAGCGACACCTCTATTTCCCGAGCATCGCCAGGCATTGCAAGGAAATGCGCCAGTACTGGCTGGAGTTGAACATCAAGCCGGAGTGGCTAAGCTACAAGCAGATTGGAAAGCTTGAGCACAAGATGAACCGAATGAAAACGAAGTTGGACAGACAATTAAAAAAAGACAGAAGACAATGACAGAACAAGAGTACAGAGAAGCCCTGCACATAATCAAGGTGAAGGCAGAGAATGAAAGAAGAATGCTGGCAAAGGAATTTGCCACGGAGCACAGCCCGGTTAAGGTTGGAGATTATATCAGCGACAACTGCGATACGATAAGGGTTGAAGATTGGGGTATTTCACATAGAAGCTACGAATACAACTCCTTGCCTTGCCTGGTCTATAAAGGCAAGACCTGCAAGAAGGATGGCACGCCACGAAAAAACCCGAAGAAGTGTAGCATCTATCAGCGCAACCTTTTGCGAGTAAATGGAGAACCAGTAAAGAATCACGGATATGGAGAATAGAAGAAACATCAAGAGGACGAAGAAGGGTGCTGGCGCAACGGTCAAGTTAGTTGGCATACAGATAGACAACGACCTTCTGCCTTTCCTCAACGCATTGCCCAACAAGTCACGATTCATCAATGATTTGTTGAGCCTTAATTCCGCAACACTATAGTTTAACATTATTTATAAGTGCCTGAGCAACAAAAAGTTGCCCAGGATTTTGCCATGTCAGAATTTTCACTTACCTTAGTGTTGCGAAAAGAAGACAAGCAAAACTCTAATATGACATGGCAAAGATACAAATAAAATCTGAGAAACTCACTCCTTTTGGAGGAATTTTTTCTATTATGGAGCAATTTGATGCTCTTTTAGCTCAAACCATAGATTCCACCTTGGGATTGAGATGCACTATGTTTGGTTATCAATATAGCGAAATTCTACGCTCTCTGATGTGCGTATATCTTTGTGGCGGCTCATGTATTGAGGATGTTACAACTCACTTGATGAAACATTTGTCTCTTCATCCAACTCTTCGCACTTGCAGCGCAGACACCATATTGCGTGCTATCGAAGAACTGACTTGTAAGAACATCACCTATAAATCTGCTTCTGGCAACTCCTATGATTTCAATACTGCAGACAAGATGAACTGCTTATTGATCAAAGCCCTGCTTGCTACTGGTCAATTGAAATCCGGTCAAGAGTATGATTTTGACTTTGACCATCAGTTCATTGAAACAGAGAAGCATGATGCAAAACCAACCTACAAGAAGTTCCTGGGCTATAGTCCAGGTGTGGCAGTCATTAACGACATGATTGTCGGTATTGAAAATAGAGACGGCAACACAAACGTGCGCTTCAACCAAAGAGAGACTTTGGAAAGAATCTTCAAGCGACTGGAGGCATCAGAAGTATATATATCCCGTGCCCGCATGGATTGCGGCTCATGCTCGGAGGAAATCGTAGATATGGTAGAGGCTCATTGCAGGCATTTTTATATTCGTGCCAACAGATGCTCTTCCTTCTACGATTCCATGTTTGCCTTGACTGGATGGAAAACTGTTGAAATCAACGGTATTGAATTTGAGCTGAATTCCATCCTTGTTGAGAAATGGAAAGGAAAACCGTATCGTCTTGTCATACAGAGACAAA
>ERZ791577.1375-NODE-1375-length-13236-cov-19.595402_pt1 | contig 13236 bp, 9 predicted proteins | sample MGYA00509969_ERZ791577 | MGnify/ENA primary metagenome ERZ791577 (study PRJEB30046, sample SAMN00791917) | human gut metagenome | study: EMG produced TPA metagenomics assembly of the A metagenome-wide association study of gut microbiota in type 2... | reverse complement strand
GGGGTAAAAATCGTTCCACCATGGTGGAACGATTTTTACCCCACGGAGGAACGATATTTTTCGCATGATGGAACGATTTAAGATTAGCACTCCAGGAACGAAATCCTAATAAATGAGGATTGTCCCTTCCGCAAGAATCCCTTTACTTTGCAGGTGCTTAAAAAAACAGTTTATGAACAGATATAGAATCTTAGCCGGTATCTTCTGCCTCCTGGCAACCGGCAACGTACTTGCCGAAGAGGCAGACACCTTGAAAGTGGTGGATGTAGAGGAAATAACCGTCATTGCCGCCCCCAAAGAAAACCGGAAACTGCGCGAACAGCCCGCCGCCGTCACCCTGCTTTCGCAGCAGGACATGCAGAACGCACAGGTGAACTCCATCAAGAATCTGACATCCGTAGTGCCCAATATGTTTATCCCCGACTACGGCTCGCGACTGACTTCGGCAGTCTATATCCGCGGCATCGGCTCGCGCATCAACACTCCCTCCGTAGGACTTTATGTAGACAATATACCTTATATAGACAAGTCAGCCTTCGACTTCAGCTATGCCGACGTAGAGCGCATCGACGTGCTACGCGGTCCGCAGGGCACGCTCTACGGGCGCAATGCCATGGGTGGATTGATTAAGGTGCACACCAAATCGCCCTTCTCCTACCAGGGGACGGACTTCCGCATGGGGGCAGGTACGTACAATGCCTATAATACCTCGCTGACCCACTATCACCGCCTTTCGGAACGGTTCGCCTTTTCCACCGGAGGTTTTTACGATTATCAAAGAGGATTCTTCCGCAACACGGTGAGGGACGAGAAAGCGGACAAGGGGCAATCGGCAGGTGGACGCATCCGCGCCATCTACCTCCCCTCGGACAACTGGAAGGTGGACCTAAACATCAACTACGAATACAGCGACCAGGGTGGCTACCCGTATTTCTACCAAGGCAGCCTGGCCCCCGAAGCACAGAGCGAGCCGCTGAAGCCCTACATCGGAAAAATCTCCAATAACGCCCGTAGCAACTACTACCGCAACCTGCTGAACACGGGTCTGAACCTGGAATACCAGACACAGCACTTCACGTTGAGCATGGTCACCGGCTACCAGTTTCTAAAGGACTGCATGGACATAGACCAAGACTTCACCGCCAACGACATCTATACCCTGCAACAGAAACAACGCTCCCACGCACTGAGCGAGGAAATCATCTTGAAGAGTAAAAGCGGCAGCCGCTGGCAATGGACCACCGGCGCCTTCGGCTTCTACCAATGGCTGAATACGGAAGCTCCCGTCACTTTCAGGGAAGCCGGAATGGGGATGCTGAACCAGATGTTGGGCAGTGTCATCCCATCGCAAATACAAGTAGAGATGGGACCATCCATGAGTATGAATATCCTGCCCTCACTGGGCATCAGCAGCCGGACCATGCCCATCGGGGGCAGTTTCAACACTCCGCTGCTGAATGGGGCACTCTTTCATCAATCTACCTTCAGAGATTTATTCGGACTGAAAGGAGTGTCGTTCACTGCCGGGTTACGCCTGGATTATGAGCGTATGAAGATGGATTACAACTCCGGCACCAGCCTGGACTACAAGGTGGGCATCAAGGGAGAAATGAAGCGGGGCGACGTCGTCATCCGCGAAATAGAGATGATGCCGGAGACGGCGCTGACCGTAGAGTCGCGCTACCAAGGAAACATTGATAAGGATTATCTTCAGCTGTTGCCCAAGTTTGCTTTGCAGTATGACTTTGCGCGAAACAGAGGAAATGTGTATGCAACGGTCAGCAAAGGTTACCGTTCGGGAGGTTACAACGTGCAGATGTTCTCCGACCTGCTGCAATCCAGTTTGAAGAATGACATGATGCGGCAAAGCAAAGAGGCGATTATGCCCAACGTGCCGGATGCCTACAAAGAGCTGGTGGGCAAATACTTCCCCGATGCGGGAGAGAATCCGGATGCAAAATCCGCCACCGTCTACAAGCCCGAACAGACCTGGAACTACGAAATAGGAACACACTTGAATCTGCTGGACGGACGTCTGCATGCCGACGCCGCCATCTTCTGGCTGGAAACCCGCGACCAGCAGATTTCACGCTTCGCCCCAAGCGGACTGGGACGCGAAACGGCAAATGCCGGCAAAAGCCGCAGCCAGGGGGCAGAGGTTGCCTTGACGGCTGCCGTTGCTACGGACTTCACGCTGAATGCAAGTTATGGTTATACCTATGCCACCTTTAAGGATTACATCACCAACGAGAAAGTGAATGGGGAGCTTCAGGAAATCAGCTACAACGGCAAGCACGTACCCTTTGTTCCCAAGCATACCATGAACGTGGGCGGTCAGTACATCTTCCGCATCCGTCCGGGACACTGGCTGGACCGCATCCAGCTGAACGCTAACTACACCGGTGCCGGGCGCATCTACTGGACCGAGAAGAATACCGTGAGCCAAGCCTTCTACGGCACGCTGAACGGACGTATCAGCTTCCAGAAAGGACATGGACAGATTGATTTCTGGGTGCGCAATGCCCTCAACAAGGATTACGCCTCCTTCTACTTCGAGAGTATGGGGAACGGATTTATGCAGAAAGGACGTCCCGTGCAGGCAGGGATAGAGCTGCGATGCAGATTCTAATTTCCTTATTCATTGATAGCTCCGCAATGCGGGCAGACTCCCTTCTCCCTCAGTTTCTGCCCGCATCTGCCGCAACGATAGCGTGAAGCCAGCAGCGAAATGCGAAGCCTTTTGAGGAATACCCATACAAAAGCGGTCAAAAACAAGTATCCGACGTAGATAGATGTAGTCAGGATAAAGAAGAAATAACAGAAGATGCAGCAGGAGGCCAGCCCCAACAGATAGAATACGGCCGCCGCCGGACTTAACTGGCGAAACAAATCGTCGAGTACCGCCAGCAACACCACTATAAACAGCCAGATACCCATCAGAAAAGCAGAAAGCACAAGCGGTACCTTGAACGGCGACAAGGTAGGATTAAAATAGAAGTGTTGCCACGTCTCCGGCGCAAACACTTGTATAGATTCGTAAATAGTGGCACAGAACGCCATCAGCAGACATAGCAACAACGGATAGAGACTGTCTATATCATTAAAGTACACCATCCTCAACTGCTTGCGCCGAAAAGCCCGGAACAGCCAGACTGCCACAAACAAGGCAAAAATAATGATAAAATAAGAGGCATGGGTATCACTGAACAAGTAGATGGCCTGCGAAATGCTGTCTGTAGGAACAAAGGCATGCATCATTTCGGACTCCCGCAACCAACCCTGCACTTCCTGCGAATGGGCAAGCTTCACCCATACACTATCCACACTGTCGGCAGGATGGATGGCGAACTCGGCAACCACCACGCGGTCTCCCCGATAAAGCATATTATAGCAGTCCTTCACGGGCAGACAAGCCAAATTCACAGAATCTGCCAGCACTTCCAGATTGGTATTCCAAGTATAATGCCGCTCAAAAAGATAGGCCAGCGAATCACGCGTCTCCTTAGACAGATGTTCATCTTCAAGATTAGGACGGGAATAATGGCAGGAAACTAAAGCAATGAAGCATGAAAAATAAAGAATGCAGAATAGGAGGGAACGCAGTGAACGCAAAGAATGTTTGTCCCTGCCCGCTTCCCGGTACCGGTCATTTGCCAGCCTTTCATTATGTGCCCGTTCCTCACTCCTCATTTTCAAGTCTTTATTAGTAATTCCTCATTCTTCATCCTTCATTAAAGCGGCTCTTCATGAGCAATGACTTTCATCTGGCAATTCTTGCAATCAAAAGACAAGCGGAAACGCTTGCCGTCCGTCCCAACCAAATAATAAGGTTCCCTATAAGGAGAATGTCCTTTCTGATAGGTGGGACACCATCCCATACTGAAACGCAGGCAATGTTTGCAGAACATGAGTACAGCATCCGGAACCGCTTGTGCCTCGTAAGCAGGTGCTATGGACGACAACCCGTGCTCACGGTAGAAACTCCGGGCAGCACCGTTCATCACATTACCCAGATAGGTCAGCGAAGTAGCCGGGAAAGCATGGCTGGTCGGTTTCCAAACAGCCAGCTCACGACGATAAGTAACACGCCGAGCCGCAATCAGCTTATCTATCACCTGCCGGCGCCAGTCCGCCACCGCAGAAGCAGGAAGGAACCAGTTAGCAGAAAGATTGAGCCTGATGCCCGAAGCATCTTCAGACAAATATCCTGCTATCTCAAAAGGAGTATTCCCCAACTTGCCCAGCTGATTACGCAGATTATCCACCTGCGGTGTACGTGCCAACTCTTTCGGATAAGGGAAAGAGAGCGTCACGCGGTTATCATCCTCGTCCGCAGCCGTCAGGCTAAACCCGAAAGAAGTATCTGCCAACTCCCAACAAACACCGATTTTGCGTTCGGAGGATTTACGGGTAAGGATACGTTCAAACTCCTGGTCGAAATTGCGATAAAGCCGTGTACGAGGTTTGATGCGAGACACTTCCCCTGCCGGATAGAGTTTGTTACCATCCACCCGGTTGATGCGGAAACCTTGCAAACGTCCCTGCTCATCAAGAAAACAGACACCGTCTCCGTTGTGGAAAGGCTTTACGCCTGCCACCGTGAGATATCCCCCGCGCTGTTCCTTCAAAGTGCCCATCTCCTCTCCCAAAGATTTGGGCGTATCGAACGAAGTGATCTCCCCTCCCCTTCCTTGCAGGAAATAATGGGTGAAACCGCGGCTGAAACTCTTGTCCAACTGTGGCTGGAAATCGAAACGGCAGGTGCCCGAAGAAGCACGGGCATATTCCTTGCGACGGGCAAAAATGGCATCGAGCTTCCTACGGTAAGCCGCCGTCACATTCTTCACATAGGTCACATCCTTCAAGCGGCCTTCTATCTTCAGCGAAGTGGCTCCGGCATCCAGCAGTTCTTCCAACACCTCGCTTTGGTTGAGGTCCTTCAAAGAAAGCAGATGCTTATTACGCACAATGGTCTTGCCATCGGCATCTATCAGACTGAAGGGTAAACGGCAGAATTGCGCACATTCCCCCCGGTTGGCACTCCGTCCGAAACAAGCCTGGCTGACATAGCACTGCCCGCTATAACTGACGCAAAGAGCCCCGTGTACAAAGACTTCGAGCGGCACGTCGGGACACGCCTCATGGATACCGCGTATCTCCTGCAAAGAAAGTTCGCGTGCCAACACCACCTGACGGAAACCGGCATCGGCAAGGAAACGTACTTTCTCCGGCGTACGGTTATCCATCTGCGTACTGCCATGCAACGGAATGGGCGGCAAATTCAACCGCGTAATCCCCATATCCTGTACAATCAGTGCATCCACACCGATGCGGTACAGCTCCCAAATCATCCTCTCCGTCTCTTTCAGCTCTTCTTCTTTCAGAATGGTATTGACCGTCACATAGATACGGGCATTATACAGATGGGCATACTCCACCAAAGCGGCAATATCCTCCAAAGAGTTGACAGCAGCCGCACGCGCACCGAACTTGGGTGCACCGATGTATACCGCATCTGCCCCATGATTCACTGCTTCTATGCCACACTCCAAATTCTTGGCAGGAGCCAGCAGCTCTATTTTACGTTGCTTTATCATCGTTTAGTTACGAGTAACTCACCCTATTTCATTAATATTATACGGCGTCTCCTGATATACAAAATAATTCAGCCAATTGGAGAACAACAGATTGGCATGGGCACGCCAACGCACCAGCACTCCTTTGTCCGGGTCATCGTCCACATAGTAGTTACGGGGTATCTCAATGGGCAAGCCCTTATTCAAGTCACGGCGATACTCTGTATCCAATGTCAGCGGGGAGTATTCCGAATGGCCGGTCACGAAGAACTCACGCCCTCCACGGGCCACCGCCATATATACACCAGCATCCTCCGACTCGGAAAGCAGCGTCAATTCCGGAACCTTCTGTATATCTTCCCGGCGCACTTCCGTGTGGCGGCTATGCGGCACATAGAACATATCATCAAATCCACGGAAAATGGGATGCAACGGTTGCAAGGTACGATGTTCAAAGATACCGAACATCTTCTTATCCAGTGCATACTTCGGCACTCCATAATGATGATAGAGCCCTGCCTGCGCCGCCCAGCAGATGTAGAGCGTAGAGGTGACATGCGTACGCGCCCAGTCGAAGATTTCAGTAATCTCATCCCAATAAGTCACCTCCTCAAAATCCATCTGCTCTACCGGAGCACCGGTGATAATCATGCCATCGTACTTTTCACCGCGCATCTTGTCGAAATCCGTATAGAATGTTTTCATGTGTTCTATCGGAGTGTTCTTGGAAGTATGGCTTTTTATCTTCATGAACGAAATTTCCACCTGAAGCGGAGTATTGGAAAGCAGACGCACCAGGTCCGTTTCCGTTGTAATCTTTAGCGGCATCAAGTTCAGAATCACGATATGCAGCGGACGGATATCCTGCTGGGTTGCCCGGGAATTGTCAATGACAAATATATTCTCCTCTTTCAGCAACTCGATAGCGGGTAGTTTATCGGGTAAATTTAAAGGCATGAGTTTATATCTATGGTTTAACTTATTACTGTCTACGATTTTAGCGTGTAAAGTTAGGCAAAAAATCAGAGTGTGATAAATAAATTATAAAAGTTTTATCGATTTATCCCTCTTCATTTAACACGTTTAATTACATTTGTACCCGAAACCTATTAAAAGTTATTAAAAAATAAGATTAAAAAGCACTGCGGCATCAAGCGTGATACTGATAATTAGCATCCAAAAGCGTAAAAGACTTTTCCATACCGGTTATAGCTCTGCTAAATCCATATTTTTAAGACAAGGTTCATTGAGTATAATTGGGAAAGCGGAAAAACCGTTGCCCCACAATAATAATACAATGAAGAAACTTATTCTTGCAAGAGGAGTCTTGGCTGCCTCTTTATTCTGCTGCATGTCCTTAGGGAATACAGCTTGTGTGAACCGGATTGACGAAGAATCAGAAGCGGAAATCGAGGAAGGGACGACACCTATCACGTTCTCTATCAAAATGGAAAAGGCCAGTACCAAGGTCACAAACACCGCCTTTGAAAAAGGAGACAGAATGGGCTTGTTTGCAACCACTTCCTCCGGCTCCATCAAGGGAAAACGGTATATTGACAATCTGGCCCTGGAATATACGGAAGGCTCCACACTGGTTCCCAAAAAGACAGTATTCTATCCGGAAGGAGATGTGTCACTGGACTTTATCAGTTACCACCCTTACCAAACCGAAGGGGTAGCTGCCGGTACACCCGTTCTTCCCGTATCTGTGCAGATAGACCAGAGCAATGAGAAAAACCGCGCACAAAGTGACTTCTTGGTAGCTAAAGCGCAAGGAATCACCAGTAAAACCAAATCTGTAACCCTGGAGTTCCAACACAAGCTGTCCAAACTGGCAATCTCTCTGACACCCGACGCAAGCAACTCTGCCAATGATTTGCTGAAAGCCAATCCGCGTATCATCGCAACCGGGCTCAAGACCTCGGCCGATTATAATCTGGAAGACGGGACTTTCAGTAATCTTACGGGGACACAAGACATCATAGCCTCCGGCGAATGGAGCGTCAAAGACAACAAACTTACCGGCAAGGAATTCATCATCATACCCCAAACGATAAATGATGGCAAGCAATCCTTCATTATGGAGTGGAGCGGACGTATATACAGTTGTGCAATACCCGAAGTGGAAATGAGTAGCAGCACGCAATGTATCATTAACATATCAGCCATGCAGAGCAACAGCAACGTACTGAGCAGTTTTGCCGGAAAAATCAAGGAATGGAGCAGCCTCCCTCCCATCGACACCGACAATATGGAAGATTACACTGCCATACATATCTCCGCTCTCTCCTTTTCTCTTTCAAATGTGTACAGAATTTATCACGAAGGGATACCCATTGCAGAAGTCTGCAAGGAATATCTCAAATCAGCGTCATTGACTTCCAGAGCCGTTATAGCCTATCCCATAGGCGAAAATGAAAAGACCGACCTGAGCAATGGAGTCATCCTACAGCTTGCAGACCGTAAAGACACCATCTGCGGAGGAAGAATAAGCTGGAATACAGACGACTATGGATTTACCTACACTAAAGGGGAATATACCGGCATAGACAAGCTCTATATAGACAATAACCATAAGCTACTTCTGGATAAACCGGAAAACGCCATCAAAGTGAATGTGGCATGCTACACCCTTCGAGACATCAGAAAAGGAGTGTCTACCGAATACCCCATTGTCAAGATTGGAGCCCAATACTGGATGGGTAAAGAGCTCCATGCCACCACCTACCGTGACGGAGCTCCCTTGAAAAAACAGAGTGACTTGGGAACAGACAAAGCCGGATATTACAAGCCGGACAAATATGACATTTATTTTTACAATGGAGAATCCATACTGGCAGGAGAGCTGGCTCCCGAGGGCTGGAAAATTCCATCGGATGCAGACTGGGAACAGCTGAAAAACTACACCGGCAACGATGCCTCCATACTAAAAGCAGGAGAATGGCAGGCAATGGTATCCGGTGAAGTTGCCCCCGTCAACAACCATACCCGGTTCAATGCTTTCCCGGTAGGAATGTGGTACAACAAAGGACACAACAGCCCCAATAAAATGACCGCCTTTTGGAGTTGGGATCATACAAAGCATACCCTTTCGGAAAGCACCATTTATTTTCTCGGCGAAAGCGACGAGTTTGTATCAAGCACTGCCCATGTCACCGGTAAGCCCTACTATAAAGCTCTTTCCATCCGCTGTATAAAAGAATAGCCGGCAATTTCGGCATTTCTCATTTCTTTTTTGTATTTTTGTTCCCAATGTGCAAGATTTTTGCCAATCGGACAAAGATAACGAAAGAGAAATGAGAGTAATCGACCTGATAAACAGTAACGAAAAAACAGCTTTTTCCTTTGAAATATTGCCACCACTGAAAGGTACGGGCATCGAAAAGCTGTATCAAACCATAGATACGTTACGGGAATTCGACCCCAAATACATCAACATCACCACGCACCGCAGCGAGTACGTGTACAAAGACCTCGGCAACGGATTGTTCCAGCGAAACCGCCTGCGCCGCCGCCCCGGCACCGTAGCCGTAGCTGCTGCCATCCAGAACAAGTACAACATCACCATGGTGCCGCACATCCTTTGCAGCGGCTTCACCCGCGAAGAGACGGAGTACGTGCTGCTCGACCTGCAATTCCTCGGCATCACCGACCTGCTGGTGCTTCGTGGCGACAAGGCAAAGCACGAATCCTCTTTTATCCCCGTGGGCAACGGTTACCACCACGCCGTCGAACTACAAGAGCAAATCAACAACTTCAATAAAGGTATTTTTGTGGACGGCTCCGAGATGAAAGTTACCAATACCCCGTTTTCATACGGTGTGGCGTGCTATCCGGAAAAGCATGAAGAAGCCCCCAACATGGATACAGACATCTACTGGCTAAAGAAGAAAATGGAAATGGGTGCAGAGTATGCCGTGACCCAGCTCTTCTACGACAACCGGAAATATTTCGACTTCGTGGAACGTGCCCGTCAAGCCGGTGTCACCATCCCGATTATCCCGGGCATCAAGCCCTTCAAGAAGTTGTCACAACTCAGCATGATACCCAAGACGTTCAAAGTAGATTTGCCCGAGGAACTGACCCAAGAGGTTCTGAAGTGCAACACCGATGCGGAAGCTCAGCAAGTGGGTATCGAATGGTGCGTGCAGCAGTGCAAAGAGCTGATAGCCCATGGCGTCCCAAGCCTCCACTTCTACTCGGTAGGAGCTACAGACAGCATCAAGGAAGTAGCCAAACAAATCTACTAAACAATGGACAATCAACAGTTGACAATTGACAATAGGCAGTGTCACAAGTAATAACTTATAACTAATTAACCCGTGTTCAGTTTCAAGGACATAATAGGCCAAGAGGCAGCCAAGCAAAGGCTGATACAAGAAGTGCAGGAAGGACGTATCCCCCACGCACAACTCTTCTGTGGCCCTGCCGGAGTAGGAAAACTCCCATTGGCACTTGCCTATGCCCGCTACATCTGCTGTCCCAACCGGACGGAAACCGATGCCTGCGGTACTTGTCCCTCCTGCGTAAAATGGAATAAGCTGGTGCACCCGGACGTACACTTCGTATACCCTATCGTCAAGAGCGCCAAAGGGAAAAAGGAAGTCTGCGACGACTATATCGCCAACTGGCGGCACCTGTTGCTGAACAGCCCCTACTTCGGGCTGAACCACTGGCTGAACGAGATGGATGCCGAAAACGGACAAGCTATTATCTATGCCAAAGAAAGCGACGAGATAACCCGCAAGCTGAGTCTGAAATCCAGTGAAGGAGGTTACAAAGTCACCATCGTATGGCTACCCGAAAAGCTGCATGAAGTATGCGCCAACAAGCTGCTGAAACTGCTGGAAGAGCCACCCGAGAAAACGATATTCCTCCTCATCTCCGAAGCTCCGGAAATGATACTGCCCACCATCCTCAGCCGCACGCAGCGCTTCAACATTCCTAAGATTGAAGAAGCCGACATAGCCGAAGCCCTGCAGCAGAAGTACGGAGTGCAGCCCCGCGACAGCGAGACGATAGCCCACCTGGCAAACGGAGACTTCATCAAAGCATTGGAGACCATCCATCTGAACGAAGAGAACGAACTGTTCTTCAACCTCTTTGTCAGCCTGATGCGACTCTCCTACCAGCGCAAGATACGGGAAATGAAACAATGGAGCGAGCAGCTTGCTGCCATGGGACGCGAACGGCAGAAGAACTTCCTGGACTACTGCCAGCGCATGACCCGCGAGAACTTCATCTACAACCTGCACCGCAAGGAGATGAACTACATGACGCTGCCCGAACAGAACTTCGCCACCCGTTTCGCCCCCTTTGTCAACGAACGGAACGTCATGGGTATCATGGACGAACTAAGTGAAGCGCAACGCCACATCGAGCAGAACGTAAACGCCCGCATGGTGTTTTTCGACTTCTCTCTCAAAATGATTGTTTTATTGAAACAATGAAAAGTGGCAAAATAATGAAATGCAAAGTATCAAATCGTAAATAGTCAAATAGTAAATAAATAGATGATGGAATTTAAACTACATAACGGAAGCGGAGGTCTCTGCTGCAAGAGTTGCGGCAGGCAGGACAAGCAACTGAACACCTACGACTGGCTGGCAGACATTCCGGGCAATGCCGATGAGAGCGAGCTGGTAGAGGTTCAGTTCAAGAATACCCGCAAGGGATATTTCCGCAACAGCAACAAGATACCTCTGGAGAAAGGCGACATCGTAGCCGTAGAAGCCACCCCCGGACATGATATCGGTGTGGTGACCCTGACCGGACGGCTCGTGCCGCTACAAATGAAGAAAGCCAATATCAAGTCCGAGGCAGACATCAAACGCATTTACCGCAAGGCGAAGCCTGTGGATATGGAGAAGTACAACGAGGCAAAAGCCCGTGAACACTCCACCATGATACGCTCGCGTCAGATAGCCCTGGACCTCAACCTCAACATGAAGATTGGAGACGTGGAATATCAGGGAGACGGCAACAAGGCCATCTTCTACTACATAGCCGACGAACGGGTGGACTTCCGCCAGCTCATCAAGGTACTTGCCGACGCTTTTCGCGTGCGTATCGAGATGAAACAGATTGGTGCCCGCCAGGAAGCCGGACGCATCGGCGGTATCGGTCCCTGCGGACGCGAGCTGTGCTGCGCCACCTGGATGACCTCCTTCGTATCGGTATCCACCAGCGCGGCGCGCTTCCAGGACATTTCACTGAATCCGCAGAAGCTTGCCGGACAATGCGCCAAACTGAAGTGCTGCCTCAACTACGAAGTAGACTGCTACGTGGAAGCACAGAAACGCCTGCCCTCACGCGAGATTACCTTAGAGACCAAAGACGGTGAGTTCTTCTTCTTCAAAGCCGACATTCTGAGCAACCAGATAACCTACTCGAGCGACAAGAACGTCCCCGCCAACCTGGTGACCATCAGCGGCAGACGCGCCTTCGAGATTATCGGTTTGAACAGACGTGGCATCAAGCCCGACAGCCTGATAGAAGAAACCCATCGTTCCGAACCCAAAAAGCCGGTGGACTTGCTGGAACAAGAGAGTCTCACTCGCTTTGACCGCAGCCGGAAAGGCAAGAGTGGCAGTGACGGCAACGGTGGCGAGAACAGCAACAACAGCCGTAACAAGAGAAAGAAAAAGAGTGGAAACGGTCGTCCGCAAGGAGGTGAGCAGCAGGGTGCTCCGCAATCCAACAACCAGAGAGAACAATCCAGGCAAGACCGGCAACCGAGACAGAAACAAGACCGGCAAGCACCCAAACAAGGTGAACAGCAACAAGGCGAATGTCAACAACGGAACAATAACAACCGTCGTCCGCCCCGTAACAATAAGCCCAAACCTCAAGGTGAAAGACCTGCCCAAAATGACAAACCGGCTCAAGAATAGGAATCTCTGCCTGAAAGGTATCATACTACTGTTTGTCGCAAGCCTGCTGAGCGCTTGCGACAAACAGACTGTATACCATTCCTTCCAATCCCTTCCCACCGAAGGCTGGCTGCGCGAAGACACGCTCTCTTTCGACGTGAAGGTCACCGACTCACTGACCTACTACAAACTGTCTTTGGAAGTTCGTAACCGAAGCAACTACCCCTATCAGAATCTACCTCTATCCATCTGCTACACCACCGCAGATTCCATTCCGTCACCCACGGACACCATACAGCTAATCCTCGCGGACAAAGAAGGAATCTGGAAAGGTGACGGCTGGGGAGGTCTCTATCAGACTGCCGTTCCCGCAGGAAGCGTTCGAATCGGCAAACCCGGCACCTACCTCTTTAAAGTGGCCTATACGCTACCGGACGAAAGGCTGCAAGGAATCAATGACATCGGCATCAAACTGAAGAGATAGGAACTCCCTATTGTTCTTTATTACCTTCTTCTAACAACCACCTCAGTCTCCCACTCACGTCTCCTTGAAGCGGAAACGGGCGGGGTATCATAACTTGCCCTCTTACCTCATAGCGTTACGTCTTTTACGCCAGGATGTAACGACCGTTACACCAGCATGTAAAGGGCGTTACAATATAGCGTAAAGGACGTTACAATGCGGTGTAACGGCCGTTACATTACGATGTAAACAATGTGTAAATGCAATGTAATGTCTTTTCCTGATTTAGCTAGACGCTTTTTCTTTTTATAACCGATATCAGTAG
>ERZ791577.1373-NODE-1373-length-13263-cov-5.419821_pt1 | contig 13263 bp, 9 predicted proteins | sample MGYA00509969_ERZ791577 | MGnify/ENA primary metagenome ERZ791577 (study PRJEB30046, sample SAMN00791917) | human gut metagenome | study: EMG produced TPA metagenomics assembly of the A metagenome-wide association study of gut microbiota in type 2... | reverse complement strand
ATACTCGTTTTGTTCAATCTGATTCTTTTGATGTAGTATATGGTGGTGGAGAAGCTAACGTTGCAGTAAGCTGTGCCAACTACGGACATGAGGCCTATTTCGTAACTAAATTGCCGAAACATGAAATTGGACAGTCTGCTGTTAACGCATTGCGTAAATATGGCGTAAAGACAGATTTTATTGCTCGTGGTGGCGACCGTGTAGGTATCTACTACTTGGAAACTGGTGCTTCTATGCGTCCTAGCAAGGTTATTTATGACCGTGCTCACTCTGCTATTGCTGAAGCTGACGCTGCTGATTTCGATTTTGATGCAATCATGGAAGGTGCTGACTGGTTCCACTGGTCTGGTATCACTCCGGCTATTTCTGACAAGGCTGCCGAGTTGACTCGTCTGGCTTGTGAAGCTGCAAAACGTCACGGTGTAACTGTTTCTGTTGACTTGAACTTCCGTAAGAAACTGTGGACTAAAGAAAAAGCACAGTCTATCATGAAACCGTTGATGCAGTTTGTAGACGTATGTATCGGTAACGAAGAAGATGCAGAACTTTGTTTGGGCTTCAAGCCGGATGCTGACGTTGAGGCTGGTCACACAGATGCTGAAGGTTACAAAGGTATCTTCCAGCAGATGATGAAAGAATTCGGATTCAAATATGTAGTTTCTACTTTGCGCGAATCTTTCTCTGCTACTCACAACGGTTGGAAAGCGATGATCTACAACGGAGAAGAATTCTATACTTCAAAGCGTTATGATATCGATCCGATTATCGACCGTGTAGGTGGTGGCGACTCTTTCTCCGGCGGTATTATCCACGGTTTGATGACTAAACCTAATCAGGGGGCTGCTCTTGAATTCGCTGTTGCTGCATCTGCATTGAAACATACTATCAATGGTGACTTCAACCTTGTTTCTGTAGAAGAAGTAGAAGCATTGGCTGGTGGTGACGCAAGCGGTCGCGTACAGAGATAATCTGGAGAGTTGAAAAGTTAAGAAAATCAATTCATTTAAATAGTAAATAATAAGATGGCAAAATTCGATAAAATAGCCGTATTGAATAAGATCGGCTCTACAGGAATGGTTCCTGTATTCTATCATAAAGATGCAGAAGTTGCAAAGAAAGTAGTAAAGGCTTGTTATGACGGTGGTGTTCGTGCTTTCGAATTCACAAACCGTGGTGATTTTGCACAGGAAGTATTTGCTGAAATCGTTAAATTCGCAGCAAAAGAATGCCCTGAAATGGCAATCGGTATCGGTTCTATTGTTGATCCGGCTACTGCTGCTATGTACCTGCAACTGGGTGCTAACTTCGTGGTAGGTCCGTTGTTCAACCCTGAAATTGCTAAGGTATGTAACCGTCGCTCGGTAGCTTATACTCCGGGATGTGGTTCTGTGTCAGAAGTTGGTTTTGCGCAGGAAGTAGGTTGCGATCTTTGCAAAGTATTCCCGGGTGATGTTTACGGAACTAACTTCGTGAAAGGTTTGATGGCTCCGATGCCATGGTCTAAGCTGATGGTAACAGGTGGAGTAGAACCTACTAAAGAAAACCTGACTGCATGGATCAAATCCGGTGTATTCTGCGTAGGTATGGGCTCTAAACTGTTCCCGAAAGATAAGGTAGCAGCAGAAGACTGGGCTTATGTAACTGCAAAATGTGAAGAAGCTCTCGGCTATATTGCTGAAGCTCGTAAATAAGATTAGAGAGCGAAAGCTATCTATAATAAAAAGAGGTTGATGCGACAGTCTCTTTTAAAATATGCCTCGAGGGTTAGTTAGTTTAGTTAGTATATGAGGCATATTTTCATTTTGTTTAAAGGTGTTTAAAGGGGATAGGCCATCGGAATGAGTGATTCATTTCGGTGGCTTGTTTTTTGTTACTTTTCATTAAGAATGATGAGGCAATCGCATTTTGATGACACGCCCGACAATAAGAGCTATAATATAGAATACGGCAAAACCGATAATAGAAAAAACGAATGGCTTTTGTTCATTGAAGGTACGTCGTGGAGGAATGACAGTGTAAGTTTCTGATGTAACCTGATTGGTTGGCTGTGTGGCAGGAGAGACCTTTAGTGTTGTTCCTGTTGTTTCCATTTGACAGCTATCTGTTGTAGATATTGTATCCTCTGTTATTTCTGTAAACATATCTTTTTCCCTTTTTATTTGTATCTGAATTCTTGTAATTGTTATCAGTTATAACATAGTACATAGACTTTTGTTTAAGGGAGCAAAGATTGTTGCAAAGGTAATTAAAAAAGTAAATGATGAATCAAGGGGAGTGCATTCTTTTTAAAAGATTTGATGTAGGTCAATTTTTAAGGCCTTTCTTTCTTGTTGTCTTTTGATAAGAGTGCCATGTCGTGTGAGTTCTTTAGAGAGTTACACGGATAATATTTGTAGGCATTATCCGTGTAGTAGTGTTAGAGTAACAATTATTCGGGTACGTAAATTATTTCCCCGTTATCCAATTCATAGGCGATACCGACTTTCTTGCCACGTTTCCCTTCTTTTTTATCCTGGTCCTCCGAAGGAGTATACCGATTGATTTTTTCTCCTTCTTTGGTGATGATTTCCATATTTTCCTTACCCGGATTTTTCACCATGGTGAAGTCTTCTTGCGAGAATACCTCAGTCATGTTGTAGCGGCTGACAAGGGCAACCATTAAAGCTACTGCAAATACCATAGCAACGTCAAACAAGTTGGATACTACGCTGATGGGGTCGGAGTCTTCTTCTTTTCGTAATAGGTTATGTTTCATTTCTCAGTAGTTTTAGTAGTACGGTTTTCGTTCAGAAGTTCAGCGATAAATTCGAGATTGGTCATATCTTGCAGATACCAACGTTGCTTAACCTGCTGTGTGAGAAACCCGACGGCACCTGCTACCAATCCGACCACGGTCGTGGCAAAGGCAATCTGCATATTATAAGCCATGGAAGCAATATCTCCGCTTGCCAGTCCGGCTAGGGCAGGGCCCATTGGAATCAAAGTACCCATTAATCCTAAGATAGGGCCTAGTTTGGTCAACGTTTTTGAGATTGCAAGGTCTTTGTCGGCTGCAATCTCAAAGTTAGCCAATAAACGTTGTACTTGTGCGGGAGTGTCACGGGCATCCAGTACCTGACGCATATACATAATAACGAGTGAACGCGACTTTTCCGGTAACTTGGAATTTAGTTCTCCTACTGTTTCAGAAGTTAGTTTCCCCAGTTCATTGCGGAGCAAAGCTTCTGTTTTGCGAATGGACATATACTGTCCGTAGAAACTGCCTGCAAGTAACAGTGCCCGGCAGAAGAGAATGATTAATAATACGATGACAGGAACAAGTAATCCTGTTGAAATCCAATATAAAATATCTGATATAAAGTTCATTGTTGTTGATTATTTAATAGGTAATTGATTCTTTTTATTGCTTCATGCTTTTCTGTTTGTTTCTGTTCCGAAAGTTCCACCAGACAAGACCGATGATTCCACCGGCCAGAGTGATAACCAAAACGCCTGCCAGTGCTTGCCAGTCTATTTCGCTGACACCTGTCGCCGAAGTTCTTCCGTTGACGGTGGCTACAATTCCTAGGATAGCTACCAGTGCATTAGTGAGGAAGAACAATTCGAGGCGTAATTCCTTCTCCGGTAACAAATAGAGCAATAAATATCTGCCGGAAGGAATTGCTATCAGGATAAAACCGGCATAACTCCAGGCTATTGTCTGAAAGGAAATGCCCGGAAAGGCGAATATCAGGTATATTAACCCGCTGAATAGAACCGGGAAAATCAATAATCCAGGAAACCAGCGGAGAAAGCGGTACATCACAATCATACGAGGTTTGACCGGATAATCGTTCGCCACGTGGACAGCCAGCATGGCGTAAGCCATTTGCACGCAGACCTCCACACTAAGCAATACAGCTGTATCCAACATCAAAGGTTGATTACTAAGCCAATTTGCTATCTGGGTTTTAGACTGTTCAATAGCATACGGCCACATTAATCCGGCAAACGCAGCGCAGATAGCGGCGATAACACACACCGCTATTACTTTCCAAAATGTTTGCTTCAGCAGAAAATTAAATGCTGTCAGAAGCATAAGTACAAGGATAACTGTATTCATTTTTGCTAATTACAAATTATGAGTTACAATTACATTTGGCTGCTTTTACGGCGTTTGCGTACAAAGAGGATTAAAGCAAGTAGGACAATGATAACAGCAATACCGACAGCTACATTGCTTAATGTATTTGTTTGTTCTTCAGTGGTCTGGTTCATTTCTTCTTTTTTCATCACTACTCCTTTGTCATTTCCGCTTGCTTTTGCTTCACGGATTTTGGAGATATTCTCTTTGTATTGTGCGGCTGTTGGCGCATCTGCTTTAGAAGCAATATAATCGCGTAGTTTTGCATTGTCGCAGACGAAGCCCGAACAGGACGGACGATAATTGTTGACTATCTCCGTATGTAACTTACTCAATTCTGCTACTTGTTCTTCGCTGGCTTTCCATAATCCTTTGCGGGCACTTTCGAGCATGACAGCCGTCATTTCCTCGAGAGCGGCAGGATTCTGTTGTTCAAAGTATTTCTTTACTTCCAGGTTAAGCTCGTCTTTTACATATACATTATAGATATTATCCCAAAGTTCTTTATCAATGGCGGCAGGTTTCATCACATTCCAACCATAAGTGTTGGTGATAACTTCTGCAAATTCACTTGCGGAAGAAGCTCCTCCTTTCATTTTCTCTTTAATATAGACCGGATTGAGAATAGTCGTACGACTTTCTACACCGACAGCTTCTTTAAGTTCCTGCATTTTCATGTTATTACGATTGCGATAGTCGCTGAGGTAAGCGTCCGGATCTTTACCGGTCACATTGCGAACGGCAAGATTCATGCCTCCCATAAACTCATATACATGGTCAAGGCTTAAGGCACCCCAAGTATTGCTTTGACGTGGCTGTACTACTACATCTGTACGTGTCAATGCTGCTTCAAAAGCAAATTTTTGGAAAACTTCCCAGTTCTTTTCACTACCGTAATAAGCTCCCATATTATTGAGATAGGTAGTAGCAAGTTCCGATTCATTTTCCCAACGGTCACCGGATTCCACCATTTCCTGAATACCGGTACCGTACATACCGTTTATTCCTCCGAATATGCGGAAAGTTGAAATCCCCCGGGCGTCTTTCGGACTCAATCCTTTTTCTGTCAATACCCGTTCAGCCTCAATTACACTTGTCGCTACTTGGTTCTCGTATTTATCATCTTTGGCACCGGCAGCCATTTCTACCGCACGGTTAATCAGGAAAAGACGGGAGGCGGCAAGGTCACGAAGCTGTCCGGAGGTCTGAACTACCACATCAATACGCGGACGACCCAGTTCTGCCGAAGGAATCAATTTTAAATCGCTGACACGGCCGAAAGCATCACGAACAGGTTCTACACCAAGCATATAAAGGACTTGAGCAATCGTTGCTCCCCCGGTTTCGATGAACTCGGAGGACCAGAGTGTATAGCTTACTTTCCGTGGTATAGAATCGTTATGACGTTGTTTGTACGTATCAATCGTTTGTTTGGCTAAAGCAATCCCTTTTTCCCATGCCGATTCAGTAGGAGTCGCTTCAGCGTTGATAGCGTACATATTGCGTCCGGTAGGCAATGTATTCGGATTAGCTATGGGGTCACCTCCCGGGGTAGGGGTGGTATAGCCTCCTTTCAATGTATTCATCAGACTAGCCAGTTCTTCTTCAGGACTTGTCAAAAGTGCATTTTTATAGTTTCCTATATTCTTAATAGTGCGTTCCACTTCTGTGACAGCCAAAGAAAACTCTATATCTTCTTTGCTATACTCTTTAGGAGCTTTTCCCGGATCCATGTTAGTGCCCATTTTCTTCATGGCTTCTTTCATGCTTTCGGGAATTTTCCCATGAAGGGACTTTTCACTTTGCTGTGCAGGATGTCCTCCCATTGTCTTGTTCTTATCATCTTTATCTTGTTTGGCTGCGGCAGCCATCATCATCGCCATCATTCCTTTCGGAGCATTCCGGTCAGCTTCTATTTGGCGTGCTTTAGCCAGTTCCTGAGGAGTAATTCCGGCAGTACGGCAGATCAGTTCGTCTGTTGCCTGTGCAGGATTGGTTATCAGCTTTTCTACTAACTGGCGGGCAGGATTTAGATATTGCTGTGTAAAAAGACTCCGGTGTTTGTTGATAGCGTTCGTTGCTTTTCCACGTTGCTTGTCAAGAGCCAAAAGGCTGTATGCGATAGGTTCTGTTGCCATTGCGTAAACAGAAGAAGTAATCCGTTCCGGTTCATACGGAACACCCACAGTATAAAGTTGCCCGGTGATTTTTTCTGTAGCCAATTCTTCGGCGAAGTTTTCTACACGGGCGATTTCATCCTCTGTATAAGGCTTGTTGGTGATGCTGTCCAGACCTAAATCCCGGTGGATTCCCATTTTTACTGTCAATGCTTTGATGGCCAGCGATTCCTGCTCTTTATTCTCTTTTGCGGAGTTATTGTAAATCTTGATTTTCTCCATAAGCTCACGATAGATACCGCGCACGCTACTTTCGAGGAAAGGAGGAGTAAGGTAAGATTGCAGTGTCGCATACGAACGGCGTTTTGCTATCATTCCTTCACCTACATTTCCGATAGAATAGAGATAAAAGTGAGGAACAGTTCCGACCAGACGGTCCGGCCAGTCATTGCTGCATAGGGCAACTTGTTTTTTAGGAGTGAATTCCAAACTGCCATGTGTTCCGAAATGAATGAGTGCATCAGCTTTGAAACCGTGCTGCATCCATAAATAAGAAGCGATATAAGTATGCGGAGGAGCAGCGTTCGTTCCATGAACTACCTGAAAAGAATTGTCTCCACTTCCTGCTGCATTCTGTGGCATTAACACGATATTACCGAACTGTAACCGGGCTACGCCCAAACATCCGTCCGAAGTGACCATATAGTTTCCGGGAAACTCTCCGTCGGCAGCAACGACTTCTGCATATTTTTCAGGACGAAGCGATTCTTTCACCCAGCTTTCATATTGTTCTTTTGTAATTAATTCCGGATTTCCGTTTTTCATGAACTCGTCAAAAGCTCCCTCTGCATACGAGTTGAATACTGCACCTTGTGCTTGTATCATTTTTGCAAGTTCTTGTGCATTGGCAGGAAGTCCTGACACATTATAACCTTCCTGTTTCATGCGAAGCAAAAGATTGTAGAGCGAAGGTACTACTTCCATTCCGGCAGCCGTCAAGGCATTTTGTCCCGGTCCTTTGTAATAGTAGATAGCAACCTTTTTGTCTTTATTAGGCTTTGTTTTCAGATTCAGATAGTTGTTGATAGTGGAAACGAATGTTTTCAGTCGTTCGGGAATGGCGTATGAGTGGCGTAATCCTTCTTTGTCTTCATATTGTGCAAAAAGGGCAAAGGGGCGGATAGCACCATCTATTTCCGGTGTCACAATGCTTTGTGACATAAAACCACCGGACATACCCAACGGATCGTTTTCCCATTCATCCACAAGGCTGTTGATCGTGAGTGGGGCAAAAAGCAGAATATTCTTAGTTTTCAGATAATCTACCATTCTATCCCCCATGCGTCCGTGAGCCATATTAATAACAGCGTCAGGCTGCACTTCATCAATAAACGACATGAATCTTGTCATTGACTGAACCGGATAAACGTTGTAGCCTTCTTTTTCGAGAGCTTTGATGAGGTCGGTAGCATCTGCCATTTGTCCGGTAATTATAATTCTTCGAGCTCCTTCTTTGTAGAGGTTGTTGTCTTTCATAAATTTCTCATAGTCGGTAACTGTGAGAAATTCCAGCTCATCGTCCGGATTACTGATTCCGGCATGATACAACATATCGCTCGGCCTTTCTACCGGGTCTTCCATTTCAGTTGTGGAATATGTTTTTCCATCAATGGCTTTACGGATGTAGTTCAACATATTCCTGTAGTTTGTTTTTCCGCCATTGCTCAGATAGTGGCGTATCAGATTCTGTTGTACACTATCGAGGTTACAGATATTGTTGGTAGGATTGGTGGCCATTGATGTGTACACAGGGACACCTTTGTCTGCTGCCTGCTGTATTTGCTGACGCTGTTCTTCAACGATACGCAGTCCCATGCCGTTAACAAATACCATATCATAATTTGACAGGCGGTCGAGGTTGGCAAGTGATACTTCGCTGAGTTTGATGAATGAATTGTCATTTGCTTTCGATATGCTTCCCTGCTGTATGGTCTGGAAGTTGACGAAAGCAATCTTTGTGGCGCTGAACCAGGCATTCCAGATAGATATGCCTATCAGGACGGCTGCAACGATGCACACACCTAAGATGATTTTACTTTTCTTTTTCATTTCTCTTATTTTTAGCTTTGTATGTAGTTTTATTGTTGTTTATTTTTTGAAGAACCGATCTATATCCAACGAAAGCCCTAGTGTCAGATTAGCTCCTGTCGTAGTGGGTGAATTGAAATAATAATAATCCGGTACATAGTTAAACAAGTTATTAATAGCCAGATTCATATTCACACCTTTGAATACTCCCACCGAGAAGGTTAAATCCCAAATCATATATCCCGGGTACGTAACAGCAGTGCTTCCGGCAGCAGGGTTGTTGAAGCTATCGTTGTATACGTTTGTTTTTACTTCTGACAAGATGCGTCCGTTGAGTGAATAATTGAAATCTACTTTATCTAGGTTTTCCCCCCAGTCTACTCTTACAGTTGCCGTATGCGGGCGCGTATCTGTGAATTTTTTCTGCCCGTCACGCATAAATTCATGGATGTAAGTGTATGACATACGAAATCCTAATCCACAGGGGTATTTGGCAGAGATGTTAGCGTCCACTCCTGCAATGCCCACTTTGTCGGTATTGGTATATATTTGTCCTTTGGGATCATCGCTGTAAACTGTGTTAATACGGTTGTGTACCAGATTATAATATCCTGTTACAGAAAAATTGTAACGGTTTTTTGTGTACTCGGCAGACAGGGAGAAGTTGTGGCTTGTTTCTGATTTAAGATCAGGATTTCCATAAATCATCATCATGTTTGCCATATTGAACACCATATACATTTCTTTTAAAGTCGGTGAGCGGAATCCTTGTGAATAAGAACCTCTCAATGAACAGTTACCAATCTTATACATCATTCCCAAATGCGGGGATAAATGACGAACATTGGAATCGGAGAAATAATCGAACCGTAATCCGGCGATTACATTTAGTCTTTCAGTCGGATTCCAGTCGAATTGTCCGAAAGCATCTGCTGTATGCATGATATAGTTAGCGTTATCAGTGAATTGGTAAGACATCAGATAATCGCGAAGGTAATCGGCTCCGACAGTCAACGTATGTTTTTCATTGAAAGTGTAATTATAAAGAGCGTGTACATTATGCTGCACATTGCTATAATCACGTACATCATTTTTATAGAGTACCTGGTAATCACTTTTGTCATATTGGTCGAAAGTGTAACCGACTTCAAGATTACTTAATGTGTTGAATGTATAATTTGCTTTTAGCCCACCGTTGAAATCCCGGTATCTGTTTTGAGTGTCTCCCGGTTTATTACGTTCACGGAAATAATACCCGGCTCTTGCGGTCAGTTTAAGTGTTTCCAATGGGTGATAGATCAGCCGTTCCTTGAAGTTCCATACTCGGCTTCCGAATACAGTTGAGAAATCTCCCGGATTATCTACGCCATACGTATCTACATTATTATATTGTACATTGGTCAGGCTGTTGAATTTACCTGCATTGAATCCCACAGTACCGCCATATCGATGGTCATTGTGCTCGGAGAAGCGTGAATTAAGATTTAAATTCCATGGGTCATCCGATTCGCGTGTAATGATGTTGATAACCCCTCCGATAGCGCTTGAACCGTAAAGGGTGGATGCTGCACCTTTCACAATCTCGATGCGTTCTACATTATCAAGGTTCAGACGGTCGTAGTCTACGTTATTTAGCGTTTCACCGGCCAAACGTTCCCCGTCTACAAGAAATAATACAGAGTTTCCGCCGAAGCCTTGCATATTGATAGAGGTTTGCTGGTCCATAGCAAAAGTGAATTCAATGCCGGGAAGTTCAGTCTTTAACAAGTCGGCTACATTATTGGCATTTACCTTTTTAATATCTTCCGAGGTAATCACCCGTGTAATGATAGGTGCATCTTTCAGCAGTTTGGGAGTACGGGTACCGGTAACTACTACCGTTCCTAAGTCAAATTGATCTTCGGATAGACGGAAACTTAGTTTTTTGTTTTCGTCCGTTGTGAATTTCTTTTCTGCTGTTTGATAACCTACGTAAGAGGCGGTAATGATATACACGCCAGTTCCGGGTAGTTGCAATGTATATGTTCCGTCGGATGTGGTGACGGCTCCAGTTCCTTTTCCTTTTATAGAGATTGTGGCGCCGGGAAGGGGGTCCCCGTTTGTATCAGTTACACGTCCGCTGACATAATTACTGGATTGTTGTGCAAATGTGGAGCAAGTTGCTATAAAGGAAAATAATAATATTATAAATGTAGGTTTCATTCTTTGTTATTGTTTTCTTAGTTATTTTCTTCGAAATCAAATGGATATAGGAAGTCGAAGTCGATGTATCCCTTTATACCTTTGGCATTGGTATAGTTGGTAAAACGAATGGCTGCATAGGTGTTGTTTTTCAGTCGTATCAGGTAGACCTGATTGGACATTGTGTAGATAGGTGGCATAGTCGAAGTATCTACATTCAGCCAGGTGGATAGGACACTGTTATAATAAGAGTCGGTATAGACAATGTTTCCTTCCATCATGCCGGACATATCAATAGCAATCTTGTCCGTTGTCCATTCATCTTTAACAAAGTCTTTGTCATCAGGCAATTTTCCGTTTGCTTTCAGGGCATCAAAACTTGTGTAGCTCGTTTGGTAAGCTGCCCCTTCATTCGTTTTTATATCATAGCGATGAATGGCGATATCCCAATTATCGGGTATTTCGCTTTCATATTCTTCCCCGATTTTGACTGTGGTAACTTTACGACCGGAAAAATCAATATATGCCCACTCTGTGTACTCAACAGTTTTGATTTGTGAGAAACTATTTTCTTTGATTTCCATTTCAGTTTCTGTGGGGGCGTCATAAATATTCTCAAATAATCCATTACAAGCTGAGAGCGACATAGCCGCTCCCAGTATCATTGTATATTTAAAAATAGTGTTATTGCTTCTTTTCATTTCTTTCATTTAGATTGTTTATTCTGCACTTGCTGTATCACTTCCTGTAAATACTGTGGAAATAGCTATCGGCATACTACCTGGCTTGAAGTCAGTGTTAATAGTAGCAGTACCGTCTGCTGCGATTGTACCGCTCAGGCTTTCTCCTGTGATAGCTTTTCCATTGCTGTCGGTAGATTCATATTCTCCCAAGCTGAGTGAATAGGTTCCGTTTGCTCCGGCTGTTACATTGACTCCACTGATAGTGAAATTACCTAAACTCATATGACCACCGGCACCTGACAAGTTAGCGAAACCGCTTAAAGTAATGTCTACCGTTGTGTCCGATACACGTTTGATAACAGCTTTACATTCATCAGTTGTGCCGTAGGATGTATCTCCAACACTGATAGACAATGAACTGTTATACTGATAGGTAGCAGCTATATTATAAGTTATCGGTGTTTCTCCTTGCATGAACACGATTTCCATTTCTCCCATGGGTGTCGGAATATCTACATTAGTCTTCAAGGTTAACACTTTGGATTCATTTACACTACCTTCCAGTGTGTAGTTATAACTACTACCTGTGCCACTGCCCATGGACATCACCACTTCACCTGAACCACTGAAAGATTTCGAGGAAAGTTTTAAATTATTCAGACGGAAATCACCTGAACCGGATTTATATACCAAATTAATGCTACCGTCTTCGTTACCGGTTATTGTTGCGCTGGATTGATCGCCCAACAAATAGTCTGAGAACATATCGCATTCACCGACTGAATATCCATTATAAGTGCCGGCAATTTCCTTTGCAAGATTTATATCGTTGTCGTCACCGCAAGAAACAAATGTTGTTGAAAATGATAGTGCCATAAGAGCAACTGTCCAAAAGTTTAAAATTTTCATACTTAATATTGATAGATAATGATTAATAAATTTTTCAGTTGCAAAGGTACGGGGAACTGAAATGTGGAAAAATACCCAAAAGAAATGAAAAAGAGTTGAGACGTTAATCATATGTAGGTATTATAAAAAGTTTGAACCAATTCTTTTCACTTTGGAATTTGAAAATGAGGAAATCACGGCTTTTTCATTTAAGCTTTGAATTAGTCGTTCGATTCTCCTACCCATGCCACTGCGGCATGAGGGGAAATCCCGTTATTGGTAATCACTAATTTACGAATATCTCAAATCTGAATTTTTCTCATTTTTGAGCCAGAAAATGCAACACGTTAGTGAAGCTTACCGCCAGCTCCCTTATTATCTGCGCCGTTCCCTTTTGCTTATCTGATATTTTTTTCCTTCTGTTCTTCCAAACGGCAATCAGTGCCAACACCATCCTTTGAATTGTGTCCGGGTTCCTGGCCGACCGTTCAGCTTTACGCTTTATGCTGTCTTGCCGGAGGTTGCGGTCAAGATCCCAGTGCATGCTTTCAATAGCCCAATACTGTTTGGTTATCTGACTAAGCCGCCCTGCACTGCTATCCAGACTTGAAATGTACAGCCGCTGTTCAGATGTACTCCTGCCATCAGACTTTTTCTCTGTAGATGTGAGTATTTCTATGACTGTCAAATTCCCATTCCATTCTTCCCTGTCAGCAATAAGTTCTTCCCCACAGTATATACAGCATACCCTTGACTCAATCCTGCCGTGTTCCAAGCATGGGCTTTCCTTATAAATGTCAGTTGGGGTGGCGGTCTTTATAGAATCTTCAAGTCCATAACGCAAAGAACTTTGATTCGCCTTGAGTTCGATCACGAAGTCGCCTCCTTTACCTCTAATCTTGTCTATTATCCCCTTTTGGCATGACATGGCATCTGCTGTGACGACACATCCTGACACATCTAGTTTATCCAATAGTCGGGGCACGGATTTGATTTCATTACTTTTCTCTTTGCAAACATCAGTAGCCAAAGTAAAGCTGGAACGGAGTGAATATGCAGAGACGATATTAGGGTTGCGTCCGTTGTCGTACAAGGTACCTCGCATGGCCTTGCCGTCGATGCAAATGATGTCCGCGCCCGAGCGCGCAATGCCCGAGGCGATGGCCGCCACGTTATGCACGGC
>ERZ791577.1339-NODE-1339-length-13537-cov-4.689438_pt1 | contig 13537 bp, 9 predicted proteins | sample MGYA00509969_ERZ791577 | MGnify/ENA primary metagenome ERZ791577 (study PRJEB30046, sample SAMN00791917) | human gut metagenome | study: EMG produced TPA metagenomics assembly of the A metagenome-wide association study of gut microbiota in type 2... | reverse complement strand
GACAGATTTTTAGTGTTGAAAGGATTAAATAGAATTTTAAACTATAATAATGACAAGATTTAGACAAACACTTTTGGTGCTTTTGCTCACGATATTATCTGGGGCGACGGTCGCTCAAAATAATACAAATTCTCCCTATACACGATATGGATACGGACAGCTGGCAGACCAAGGGTCGGGTAATAGTAAGGCAATGGGTGGCATTGCTTATGGCTTACGTGACAAGTATCAGACTAATTTTGCGAATCCGGCATCCTATACGGCGGTCGATTCGTTGACTTTTATGTTTGATGGGGGTATTTCCATGCAGAATACCAACTTCAGTGATGGGACTGTTAAAAAGAATGCCAAAAACTCCAGTTTTGACTATATCACTATGCAATTCCGTCTTTCCAAATGGGGAGCGATGAGCATAGGGTTGTTGCCTTATTCTAACGTTGGCTATACAATGGCCAGTTATCAGGAAAACACGGAATATCCGGAGAATTCTGCCAGTACGACTTATGCCGGTGAAGGTGGCTTACATCAACTTTATTTGGGTGCAGGTTTTAAAATATTTACAAATCTTTCTGTTGGTGCGAATATTTCGTATCTTTGGGGGGATATCACACATACCCGTAGTCAGTCATTTCCGTCTAATTCGACTGTAATGCCTTTGATTACAGCTACGGGCATGGAAATTACAAGTTATAAACTTGATTTCGGTGCACAGTATACACACCAATTCAGCAAGAAGCATGTTGCTACTTTAGGTGTTGTTTTTTCACCGGGACATGACTTGAATAATGAGGCGTATGTACAAAATCAGAAGGGTAATAGCTCAACAGGGTATACTACATCGCAAAAAGATACAATCTTGACAATGGGCATTCCTATGACATTGGGTGCCGGTGTGACATATGTATATGATGATCGCCTTACAGTGGGGGCGGATGTGATGTTTCAGAAATGGAGTAGTACGACGTTTATGAATAATCCGGATGCTTTCTGTAATCGTGCCAAGATTGCTGTGGGTGCAGAGTATGTTCCTAACTTGTTGGGAAGAAGCTATCTCTCACATATTAAATATCGTTTGGGAGCTTATTATTCCAAACCTTATTATAAGATAGATGGGGCACGTGCTGCGAATGAGTACGGAGTAACTGCCGGTTTTGGATTGCCTTTGCCACGTAGCCGTTCTGTATTGAGCATCTCAGCACAATATGTGAGAATGCAAGGTACGGAAAGTAAATTCTTGAATGAGAACACATTGCGTCTTTGTATTGGCGTGACATTCAATGAACAATGGTTCTGGAAACGTAAAGTGCAATAATGAAGAATAGACAATATAACAACTAAAATTTAAATACAATGAAGATTAAAACGCTTGTAGCTGTCTTGCTCCTTTCGGGTGGAGTAACCAGTGTCCTGGCACAGGAAGATTGTAACAAGAACAGTAGTATTTCTCATGAAGCGGTAAGAGCTAATAATTTTAAAGATGCTTATTTACCGTGGAAAGAGGTTCTCAAGGATTGTCCGACATTGAGATACTATACTTTTTCTGATGGTATTTCAATATTGCGTTCTTTTTTGAGTGATATAAAAGATCGTAATTCTGCTGATTACAAGAAGTATTTCGATGAATTAATGGAAGTATATGATTTGAGAGCACAGTATATACCGGAATTTGCAGCAAAGGGAATGAAAGTTCCGACTGTGGAAGCTGCATTGGGTACCAAGGCTCTGGATTATATGAGCTGGGCTCCTAACCCAGATGTAAATCAGGCATACGCGTGGCTTAAAGAATCTGTTGATGCAGAAAAAGGAAATTCAGCGGGTGCTGTTTTGCATTATTTCCTGGAGATGTCCTTGAATAAGCTGAAGATAGATCCTAATCATAAAGAACAATTTATTCAGGATTATCTGCTTGCTTCAGAATATGCTGACGCTGCTATTGCTGCAGAAACTAATGAAGCAAAAAAGAAAAACTTTATGGGTATCAAAGATAACCTCGTGGCTTTGTTCGTAAACAGTGGTACTGCTGACTGCGAATCTCTGCAGGGTATTTATGGTCCGAAAGTAGAAGCTAACCAGACAGACTTGGCTTATCTGAAAAAAGTAATCGATATCATGAAAATGATGAGATGTACAGAAAGCGAAGCTTATCTGCAAGCATCTTTCTACGCTTATAAGATAGAGCCAACAGCTGAAGCTGCTACAGGATGTGCTTATCAGGCATTCAAGAAAGGTGATATTGATGGTGCTGTGAAGTTCTTTGACGAAGCAATCCAATTGGAAACTGACAACGTGAAGAAAGCAGAAAAGGCATATGCTGCTGCAGCTGTATTGGCTTCTGCTAAGAAATTGTCTCAAGCCAGATCATACTGTCAGAAAGCAATTAGCTTCAACGAGAACTATGGTGCTCCTTATATCCTGATTGCTAACTTGTATGCAATGAGTCCTAACTGGAGTGACGAGTCTGCATTGAATAAGTGTACTTACTTCGCTGTAATTGATAAACTGCAACGTGCAAAAGCTGTTGACCCAAGTGTGGCTGAAGAAGCAAACAAGTTGATTGGTACATATTCCGGTCATACTCCACAGGCTAAAGACCTATTTATGTTAGGTTACAAACAAGGCGACCGCATCACTATCGGTGGCTGGATCGGAGAGACTACAACGATTAGATAAAATTTATGTTGCGAAAACGAAGTAACCGTTTGTTGCATAAAAGCATAAGCATAACAATTGCCTTCGGGGCAATTGTTATGCTTCTTTCATTTTCTTCCTGCGGCGGTAAGAAGAAGACTGTAGGTGATGCTATTACTGAGCGTGACTCATTACCAATGATGAAAACGTTGGGAGTTACAACCCTTATTTCTGATTCGGGAGTGACACGTTATCGGGTGAAGACGGAAGAATGGTTGATGTTCGATCGTAAGAAGCCTTCTTATTGGGCTTTTGAAAAAGGAGTTTATTTGGAACAGTTCGACTCAATCTTTAATATTGAAGCCAGCATCAAAGCAGATACTGCCTACTTTTATGATAAACAACAACTTTGGAAGCTAATAGGGAATGTTGATATACAGAACCGGAAAGGAGAACGTTTTAATACCGAGTTGCTCTTTTGGAACCAAGCAACCAAGAAAGTTTATTCTGATAAATTTATACGTATCCAACAGCCGGACCGAGTCATTACCGGGCATGGTTTTGAGTCAAATCAAGATATGACCGTTTATGTCATTCAGAATATTGAGGGCATTTTCTATGTTGACGAAAATGGGGGAACTGCTCAACCGGAAGTAAAAGCATTGCCGCCGGATTCGACGAAAAAAGATTCTGTGAAATAAGCTATGAATATTTATATCTCTTTACTCATCACTATGGCTTTCTCCGCTTTCTTCTCAGGAATGGAGATCGCGTTTGTCTCAGTAGATAAGTTGCGCTTTGAAATGGAACGTAAGGGAGGAATCACATCCCGTATTCTTTCCATCTTTTTCAAGAACTCGAACGAATTTATCTCTACCATGCTGGTAGGAAACAATATAGCATTGGTTATCTATGGTATATTGATGGCACAGATCATCGGTGATAATCTGTTGGCTGGTTTTATTGATAACCACTTTCTGATGGTGTTGGCGCAGACCGTCATCTCTACTCTGATTATTTTGGTGACTGGAGAGTTTCTTCCTAAAACATTGTTTAAGATCAATCCCAATCTGGTCTTGAATGTTGCCGCTATTCCGCTTTTTATTTGTTATGTCATTTTATATCCTGTCTCGAAGTTATCTTCCGGTTTGTCTTGCCTTTTTCTTCGTATATTCGGTATGAAGGTTAACAAAGATGCTTCGGACAAGGCTTTCGGAAAAGTCGATCTGGACTATTTCGTGCAGAGTAGCATCGATAATGCTGCGAATGAAGAAGAATTGGATACGGAAGTGAAAATCTTTCAAAATGCACTTGATTTCTCAAACATAAAAATACGTGACTGTATCGTTCCACGTACCGAAGTCGTTGCGGTCGACCTTACTACTTCGTTGGATGAACTCAAGAGCCGTTTTATAGAATCCGGGATCTCGAAGATCATTGTGTATGACGGAAATATCGATAATGTGGTCGGTTTTATCCATTCATCGGAAATGTTTCGTGATCCGAAAGACTGGCGCGATAACGTGAAAGACGTGCCGATCGTACCCGAAACGATGTCTGCCCACAAACTGATGAAGCTGTTTATGTTGCAAAAGAGGACGATTGCCGTGGTAGTGGATGAGTTTGGAGGTACATCCGGCATTGTGTCGTTGGAAGACTTGGTAGAAGAAATATTTGGTGATATAGAAGATGAACATGACAATACTTCCTATATCTGCAAGAAGATTGACGAAGATGAATATGTTTTGTCGGCTCGTCTGGAGATAGAAAAAGTCAATGAAATGTTCGGACTTGATCTGCCCGAATCGGACGACTATCTGACAGTAGGCGGATTGATACTGAACCAATATCAGAGCTTCCCGAAACTGCACGAATTGGTACGTGTCGGCCGTTATCAGTTTAAAATAATCAAGGTGACAGCGACAAAAATAGAACTTGTACGCTTAAAAGTCATGGAATAATGGCGATAACCGTGAAATTTTTAGCTAATAAATAGAAGCATATTAGCATTTTTTGTATCTTCGTGCGCTAAAATGACAATAGAAAGAAATAATAATAAACATAAATCGTATTAATCAAAATGGCAACATTACAAAACATTAGGTCGAAAGGACCTCTATTGGTGATTGTTATCGGTTTGGCGCTGTTTGCTTTCATCGCGGGTGACGCGTGGAAGGTGATGCAACCGCACCAGGCACATGACGTAGGTGAGGTGAACGGAGATGCTCTTTCCGCTCAAGAGTATCAGAATCTGGTAGAAGAATATACCGAAGTGATAAAACTCTCCCGTGGAGTGACTGCACTGAACGACGAACAGACCAATCAGGTGCGCGACGAAGTATGGCGTTCCTACGTTAATAACAAACTGGTTGAGAAAGAAGCAAAAGCATTGGGACTGACAGTTTCTGCTGCTGAAATTCAGGATATCCTGAAAGCAGGCGTGCATCCGTTGTTGCAACAGACTCCTTTCCGCAACCCGCAGACCGGTGCTTTCGATAAGGATATGCTCAATAAGTTCCTGGTAGATTACGCTAAAATGAACGAATCTCAGATGCCGGCTCAGTATGCAGAACAGTACAACAACATGTACAAATACTGGTCATTCATCCAGAAGACATTGGTTCAGAGCCGCCTGGCAGAAAAATATCAGGCATTGGTAGCAAAAGCGCTTCTCTCTAATCCGGTAGAAGCACAGGACGCTTTCGACGCAAGAGTGAATCAATATGACTTGTTGATGGCTGCCGTTCCTTATTCTTCTGTAGTAGATTCTACAATCGTTGTGAAAGAATCGGAACTGAAAGACCTTTATAACAAGAAGAAAGAACAGTTCAAGCAATATCAGGAAAGCCGTGATATCAAGTACATTGATGTTCAGGTGACTGCAAGTGCGGAAGACAGAGCTGCTATCCAGCAGGAAGTAGACGAAGCTACTGCACAGTTGGCTACTACAACAGATGACTATACTTCTTTTATCCGCTCTGTAGGCTCGGAAGCTCCTTATGTAGACTTGTTCTATAATAAAACAGCTTTCCCGTCAGATGTAGTTGCCCGTCTGGACTCTGCATCCGTTGGTTCTGTTTATGGTCCGTACTATAATGGTGCCGACAATACTATTAATTCATTCAAAGTGGTTGCAAAAACAGCTGCTGCCGACTCAATCGAGTTCCGTCAGATTCAGGTGTTTGCAGAAGACGCTTTGAAGACAAAAGCCTTGGCGGACAGTATCTATACTGCTATCAAAGGCGGTGCTAACTTCGCAGATCTGGCTAAGAAATACGGTCAGACGGGTGAGACTAACTGGATGAGCTCTGCACAGTATGAAGGCGCACAGATCGATGGTGACAACCTGAAGTTTATCTCTGCTATCAATAATACAGGCGTGAACGAAGTAGTAAACCTGCCGTTGGGACAAGCTAATGTAATCCTGCAGGTGACTAACAAGAAAGCTGTGAAGGATAAATATAAAGTAGCTGTTGTGAAACGTGAAGTTGAATTCAGCAAAGAAACTTATAACCGTGCTTACAATGACTTCAGCCAGTTCATCGCTGCCAATCCTACTGCTGAAAAGATGATCGCTAACGCTGAAGAAGCCGGATACAAACTGCTTGACAGAAGAGACTTGTATAGCTCAGAACACACTATCGGTGGTGTAAGAGGTACTAAAGAAGCATTGAGATGGGCGTTTGCCGCTAAACCGGGTGATGTTTCCGGTTTGTATGAATGTGGCGAAAGCGACCATATGGTTGCAGTAGCTCTGGTTGGTGTTACTCCGGAAGGATATCGTCCGCTGAAAGCTGTACAGGATCAGTTGAGAGCTGAAATCGTTAAAGATAAGAAAGCCGAAAAGATCATGGCTGATATGAAAGCTGCCAATGCAACTTCTCTCGACCAGTACAAGGCTATGCCCGGTGCAGTCAGCGATTCTTTGAAGCTGGTTACATTTGCCGCTCCCGCTTATGTCTCTGAATTGCGCAGCAGCGAACCGCTGGTAGGTGCTTATGCTTCTGTGGCTGAAATGAACAAACTGAGTGCTCCAATCAAAGGTAATGCCGGTGTATTTGTGCTTCAGATGTATGGCAAAGACAAACTGAGCGATACTTTTAACGCTAAAGATGAAGAAGCTACATTGGCTAATATGCACGCACGCTTCGCAAGCCGTCTGATGAACGACCTGTATCTGAAAGGAAAAGTGAAGGATACACGTTACCTGTTCTTCTAAGATTAGTCGTAAAAACGATAACTGCAAAAGGTCGTTCCATGCTTTGGAACGACCTTTTTTGCTAACTTTTACATCCTTGCTATACGGAAATCGACTTTATTTCCTTACATTTGCAAATATAAACCATGAACAGAAAGAATGATGTCTAAATATCCCCTCTTAGGAATGACGCTTATGGAGCTGCAGTCACTGGTGAAACGTCTGGGAATGCCGGGCTTTGCAGCCAAACAGATTGCATCCTGGCTTTATGATAAGAAGGTGACTTCGATTGATGAAATGACTAACTTGTCGTTGAAATACCGGGAGTTACTGAAGCAGAACTATGAGGTAGGAGCTGAAGCTCCGGTGGAGGAAATGCGCTCTGTAGACGGTACGGTGAAATACCTGTACCCTGTGGGCGAGAATCATTTTGTGGAGTCGGTGTATATTCCGGATGATGAACGGGCGACTTTATGCATTTCTTCGCAGGTAGGCTGCAAAATGAACTGCAAGTTCTGTATGACCGGGAAACAAGGCTACTCTGCCAACCTGACCGCCCATCAGATTATCAATCAGATTCACTCCTTGCCGGAACGGGACAAACTGACGAATGTCGTCATGATGGGAATGGGCGAACCGCTCGATAATCTGGAAGAGGTGTTGAAGGCATTGGACATACTGACAGGGTCCTATGGTTATGCATGGAGCCCGAAGCGGATTACCGTTTCAACTGTCGGATTGCGGAAAGGATTGCGGCGCTTTATCGAAGAAAGCGACTGTCACCTTGCCATCAGCCTGCATTCTCCGGTGACCGCCCAGCGTGCGGAACTGATGCCGGCGGAGAAAGCCTTTTCTATCACGGAAATGGTGGAACTGTTAAAAAACTATGATTTTAGCAAACAGCGTCGACTTTCGTTTGAATATATTGTTTTTAAGGGGCTTAATGATTCGCAAGTTTATGCCAAGGAGTTACTCAAACTGCTTCGCGGACTGGATTGCCGGATGAACCTGATTCGTTTCCATTCTATTCCGGGAGTAGCCCTTGAAGGAGCCGATATGGATACGATGACCCGTTTCCGTGACTATCTGACTACGCACGGGCTTTTCACTACCATTCGTGCTTCGCGGGGAGAGGATATTTTTGCGGCATGCGGTATGCTGTCGACTGTGAAACAGGAGGAAAATAATAAAAGTTAATATAAAAATCGAACATCATGAAAAAGTACTTTTTTTATTTAAGCATGGCTCTGGTAGCCTTCGTAGTTGCTTCTTGTGGATTAAAGGGGAATCATACCTCTAGCGGTCGTCCGTATGAACTGTTGGTTGTAGTAGATGCGGGAGTGTGGGACCGTGCCGCCGGAAGGGCCTTGCATGATGTGCTTGATTCTGACATGCCGGGACTGCCCCAGTCGGAACCTTCTTTCCGGATTATGTATACTTCACCGAAGGACTATGATTCTACGCTGAAGTTGATCCGTAATATTGTGATAGTAGATATAAAAGATATTTATACCAAAGGTACTTTCAAGTATGCGAAAGACGTTTATGCTTCTCCACAGATGATACTGACCATTCAGGCTCCGAACGAAGAAGTGTTTGAGAAGTTTGTCGAAGAAAACAAGCAGACGATTATCGACTTCTTCACTCGCGCTGAAATGAACCGTCAGATTACTTTGCTGGAGGAAAAGCACAACAACTTTATCTCAAATAAGGTAGATAGTCTGTTTGACTGCGATATCTGGATACCTTCCGAACTGAATAACTCCAAGACAGGAGAGGACTTCTTTTGGGCATCTACCAATACAGGCAGCGCGGATCGCAATTTCGTGATGTATTCTTATCCTTATACTGACAAGGATACATTCACCAAAGAATACTTTGTTCATAAGCGCGATTCTGTGATGAAAGCCAATATCCCCGGATATAAAGAAGGCGTATATATGTCGACAGACTCGTTACTGACCGATGTTCGTCCGATCAACGTGCACAATGACTACACGATGGAAGCTCGTGGATTGTGGCGCATGAAGGGTGACTTCATGGGTGGCCCGTTCGTTTCCCATACTCGTCTGGATCAGAAGAACCAACGTATTATTACAGCAGAAATATTTGTATATTCACCCGATAAAATGAAACGCAATCTGGTTCGCCAGATGGAAGCATCTCTTTATACGCTGAAACTTCCGCAAGAAGCTCAGCAGAGTCAGATTCCACTGGGGGTAACCAGAGAAGCGGAACCAACTAATAAATAAAAACATGGAAGAAAACAAAATAAGAATCGGCATTACCCAAGGAGATATCAACGGGGTAGGTTATGAAGTGATCTTGAAGACATTCTCAGACCCTACCATGCTTGAGCTATGTACTCCGATTATCTACGGTTCACCTAAAGTAGCGGCTTACCATCGTAAAGCACTGGATGTACAGGCTAATTTCAGCATTGTCAACACAGCTTCCGAAGCCGGATACAACCGTCTGAGTGTAGTGAACTGTACAGATGACGAAGTGAAAGTGGAATTCTCCAAACCCGATCCCGAAGCAGGTAAGGCTGCATTGGGTGCTTTGGAGCGTGCCATAGAAGAGTATCGTGAGGGGCTGATCGACGTCATTGTGACAGCTCCGATCAACAAACATACCATTCAGTCGGAAGAGTTCTCTTTCCCCGGTCATACGGAGTATATTGAAGAACGTCTGGGCAATGGAAACAAGTCACTGATGATCCTGATGAAAAACGATTTTCGTGTGGCTTTAGTAACGACGCATATTCCGGTAAGGGAGATTGCTACAACAATCACCAAGGAACTGATTCAGGAAAAGCTGATGATTTTCCATCGTTGTCTGAAACAGGATTTCGGTATCGGTGCGCCCCGTATTGCAGTGCTTTCACTGAATCCTCATGCAGGAGACGGCGGACTGCTAGGTATGGAAGAACAGGAAATCATTATCCCTGCCATGAAAGAAATGGAAGAGAAAGGGATCATTTGTTACGGTCCTTATGCTGCGGACGGTTTTATGGGTTCGGGCAATTATACTCACTTTGACGGAATCCTTGCTATGTATCATGATCAGGGACTGGCTCCGTTCAAAGCCCTGGCTATGGAAGACGGTGTGAACTATACCGCCGGACTGCCGGTTGTACGTACCTCTCCGGCTCATGGAACAGCCTATGACATCGCCGGTAAAGGACTGGCCAGCGAAGACTCTTTCCGTCAGGCTATTTATGTAGCGATTGATGTATTCCGCAACCGCCAGCGCGAGAAAGCGGCACGGGTAAACCCGTTGCGGAAGCAGTATTACGAGAAACGGGACGATAGTGATAAACTAAAACTGGATACAGTAGACGAAGATTAAGTAATAGGTATTAAGTAATAAGTATTAAGTATTAGCCATGCGGATGGAAGCGAGATGATAATGATGGTAATACTTAATACTTATTACTTAATACTTATCACTAGCTTCTTCTTTTACCATATTATAGAGCATCTGCTCCGCTTCCACTGTGGAATCTGCCATTCCTTCAACCATCCGGCATACACGGAAAGCATGTTCTTCGTTATGCTGCATATACTTACGGATAGCCAGAAGAGCTGCATTCCGCACATGATAGCTTTCTGAATGAACAGCGCAAAGTGCCTGGTCGAGCAATTCGCCGGAGGCTCTTTCTGTCATATCTCCCTTTTTCATCAAAAGACGGGCAGCCGTCAGGAAACCGCATGTCTGCACATATTCCTGTTCATCAGCCATCCAATGAAAAGATTTAGCAGGGGCATACGGCAAATGCTGGAAAAGATTCATACAGGTCAGTTCCGCAATCTCTATGTTACGGATACTTTCTACCCAGATATCAGCTATTTCGGGATAAAAGGTATCCACAGGCTGCAACATGGCTGCCATGATTTTGCATTCGCGAATGTCTTCTTTCCACAATGCCTGCGCCAGGTCATGGTTCTTTTCATACCCTTCGACAATCATCTTTATGCGGGGGATTTCGACTCCGAAATTGAGTTTGTATACCAATCCCTTCTCACGCATACTTTGGGACACAGCCCCGTTCATAGAGAGACGGAGCTGTGTTTTGATATCTTTTAATTGTTCTTTAATATCCATATTCCGATTAGTTGTTTACCGAAGGCAATGGAGAGTAATCCTTGCTGTAACGCAACATTTGCTCTACATAACCTTCACTATAATCCACAGTGACATCCGTAATATTTCCATTATCATCCGTCACCAGTTCGTATTTCGGATTCACAAAACCTTTGTAAGGAGCCAGATTCAGTTTCTTGTAACGTTCCAATACTTCAGCGTGAAGAACCGGATCTACTTTCACAGCATAATTTTCTACCAATGCACGCGCACCCTCAAAGTCACCGGTCGACTTGATACGTTGGATTTCAGCCAGCAGTTCGCCGAAAAGTTCACGCACTTTCTGGTAGTCATTGATTACGACATACGTCTTTCCGTCTTTCTTCACCATTTCGACCACTTTATCGGCAGCACCTTTCTCAAACACCCAACGGGCAATCAACTGACGGTTACGCATATGGGCCTCCTCAACAGTATTTCCCGGTTCGATGCGTACCAACTGTGTCATTAACCCGTTCATTAAATAAGTATAATATTGAGCCTTATAAGCATCGGGAGAAGAAAGGAGTTTCAGTTCCACCAGTTTCGGGTCGGCTACATAATAAAGTCCGAACAAATCGGCACGGGCTTCTTCGATCGTAGAACCATAAGCCTTCAAAGCATCAGGGTCCACTCCCGGAAGCAATTTGCCGGAACCGTGTCCAAGGCATTCGTGCAAATCCGTATGAAGCTCGTCCGTCAGATCGGCATAAGTATCAATCAGTTTTATTTCCGCGTCGCTGTATACAAATTCTTCGTTGAATCCATTGCCATGAGCAGCTTTGTTATAAGCATCGGTAATATTTCCGATAGTCACGGATTTAGATCCGTGATGCGCACGAATCCAGTTAGCATTCGGAAGGTTGATACCAATCGCTGTCGCCGGATAAAGATCACCGGCAAGGATAGCGGCAGTGATTACTTTAGCCGATACACCTTTCACTTCATCTTTCTTGAAAGCTTTGTCCACCGGAGAATGGTCTTCAAACCACTGGGCATTACTGCTGATAATTTCCGTGCGGTGAGTAGATTCGATATCCTTGAAATTAACCAACGATTCCCAACTGGCTTTCATGCCCAGCGGGTCGCCATAACTTTCGGTAAACCCGTTCACAAAGTCAATCCGCGAATCAAGGTCCTTCACCCAAAGAATTGCATACTCGTCAAAGTCCTTCAAGTTACCCGTTTCATAGAACCGGATCAACTTGCTGATAACCGCTTTCTGCGCCTCATTCTCAGCAACAGTTTCCGCTTTCTTCAACCAGTAGACAATCTTCTCAATCGCCTGCGTATAAAGTCCGCCTACTTTCCATACCTTTTCCTCCAACTTTCCATTCTCTTTCACCAGACGACTGTTCAAGCCATACGACACCGGAGTCTCGTCCTTCGGGTCTTTCATTGCATTGTAGAAGTCTTCGGCTTCCTTCTGCGTCACTCCGTTGTAGTAGTTGCAGGCGGAGGTCAGCACAAGGTCTTCACCGTCAGCCTGATTCACCCGCTTCGGCATGATAGCCGGGTCGAAAATCACGGGGAACAGTTCAGCGCAAAGTTGTTCGGCAGTCTGTCCGTCTGATAACGGAAGCAATTGGGCGTCAATGCCAAGCACAGCCTGTTTCAGAAAATCCTGCGAGAAGTTGGGCACAAATTTCTCTGTACCGTAGTGGTGGTGAATACCATTGGAGAACCATACCCTTTTGAGGTAAACTTCCATATTCTTGAAGTCGGGAGTAGTTTTATCTCCCTGATAGTTCGTATATACTGCTTCGAGCATCCTGCGGATTCTCAAATTATATTTTCCATTTTGATCGAATAAGATGTCCCGTCCTTCCAGAGCAGCCTCTGTCAGGTAGTAAATCAGTTCTTTTTGTTTCAGCGTCAGTTCCTCAAATCCGGGAACCTTATAACGCAATATCTGTAAGTCTGCAAATTGTTCCACTGTATAATCAAATTTATCTGCCTCAGCAGTTGTTGTTTTGGCTCCTCCGCACGATGATAAAAGCGCAGCGGTCACCGCCATTGAAATAAGATGTTTTTTCATAATGCTGATATTGATTCATTAAAATGAGAAAAGGAATTATCTCCAAAATCTTTCATTCAGAGGTAATTCCTTTTGGTCAGTTTCGGAAAGCGCAATTACTTTTTATCTTCCAAATGTCTTTTGCGATAACCGTTAGGAGTCTCACCTATGTTTTTGTAAAATGCAGCGTAAAAAGATTGACGATTTGCAAAGCCAACCATAGCGCTAATTTCTTCCACATTTTTGTCGGCATAACGTTTATCCGTCAATAAATGCAAAGCATCTTTTACTCTGTATTCATTTAACAGACAAGAATAGTTCATGCCAAAGCGAGAGTTAACTACTGCAGAAAGATAACGAGTATTCGTTTTCAATTCTTTCGCCAAATCCTTTGCTGAATAGTCAGGATCCTTGTACTTTTTCTGTACAACAATGATATTCAATATCTTGTCATACAACTCATCTGCCAATTCCGGTCTGATTAAAGACCTGTAAGCAGCCTTCTTTTCTTTCTTTTCCCTCAAATTGTAGGGACGTTTTTTAGGAGTTTCCTCCGTTTTTTTGTTCTC
>ERZ791577.1325-NODE-1325-length-13626-cov-7.187016_pt1 | contig 13626 bp, 11 predicted proteins | sample MGYA00509969_ERZ791577 | MGnify/ENA primary metagenome ERZ791577 (study PRJEB30046, sample SAMN00791917) | human gut metagenome | study: EMG produced TPA metagenomics assembly of the A metagenome-wide association study of gut microbiota in type 2... | reverse complement strand
GTTCGAGGCGTTCCGCACCGGCGGCACGCTGGAACCCGCCCGCGCCGCCGCGCTGCTGCCCGACCGTGCCGACACCGTGATGCTGTACAAGCGCATCCGGGGCGGGCAGGTCGCCTCGGGCGATCTGCAGCCTGTGTTTGCCGCCCAAGGGCCGGAGAACACCGGCAAGACCCTGACCAGCTTGGCCGCCCTGCACGAGCTGGGGCTGATCCAGGAGCAGAACGGCCATTGGCTGCCCGTGCCGGTAACCACCAAGCAGGACCTGGCCAGCGCGCCGATCCTGCAAAAGCTGGCAGCAGTTGTTAAGTGACATCCTGTAGGGGCGGATGCTTGTCATCCGCCCGCAGGTCGATGCAAGCATCGACTCCTACACTCTCGCGTGAAAGAGGAATAAAATGCAAAAGGGGAATCTCATATGGAAAACACCCAAACCGGTGATGTAAAAATGCCCATCACCTATGAGGACTTAAAGCAGTCGCTGGTGGACAGCGGCCGCCCCTATGATTTCGATATGATCGACCGTGCCTACGCATTGGCCGAGAAAGCCCACGGCGGTCAGCGCCGCCGCAGCGGTGAGCCGTATATCTGCCATCCGCTGTCGGTGGCGTCCATTCTGGTGGAACTGGGTATGGACAGCGAGAGCATCGCCGCCGCCCTGATGCACGATGTGGCCGAGGATACCCCCGTGACCATTGACGAGATCCGCCAGAAGTTTGGCAGCGAGGTTGCCCTGCTGGTGGATGGTGTTACCAAGCTGACCCAGCTGTCCTGGTCGAAGGATAAGGTCGAGATGCAGGCAGAGAACCTGCGAAAAATGTTTCTTGCCATGGCAAAAGATATCCGCGTGATCCTCATCAAGCTGGCAGACCGTCTGCACAACATGCGTACGCTGCAGTATATGAAGCCGGAAAAGCAAAAAGAAAAAGCCCGTGAGACCATGGAAATCTACGCGCCCATCGCCCATCGTCTCGGTATTTCCAAGATCAAGATCGAGCTGGATGATCTCGCGTTAAAATACCTGGAACCGAATGTATACAAAGAACTCGAAGAAAAGATCGCCCTGACGAGCGAGGCACGCCAGAAATTTATTGATGATATTATCGCCGAGATCAAGACGCATATGGACAATGCGGAGATCCGCTGCGAGGTGAGCGGGCGTGTCAAACATTTCTTCAGTATCTATAAAAAGATGTTGAACCAGCACAAGACGCTGGATCAGATCTATGATCTCTTCGCGGTGCGTATCATCGTGGAGACGGTGAAGGACTGTTATGCGGCACTGGGTGTGATCCATGAAATGTATAAACCCATTCCGGGGCGCTTCAAGGATTATATTGCCATGCCCAAAGCAAATATGTACCAGTCCCTGCATACGACGCTGATCGGCAGCAACGGACAGCCTTTCGAGATCCAGATCCGTACCTTTGAGATGCACCGCGTGGCGGAATACGGTATTGCCGCCCATTGGAAATACAAGGAGGCTTCCGACGGCAAGAAGCCGGAGGTACAGGAAGAAGAGAAGCTGGTATGGCTGCGACAGATCCTGGAGTGGCAGCGGGACATGTCGGATAACAAGGAATTCATGAACCTGCTGAAGAACGATCTGGATCTGTTCTCCGACAGCGTATACTGCTTTACTCCTACCGGTGAGGTCAAGAACCTTCCGGCAGGATCTACCCCGATTGACTTTGCTTACAGCATTCATTCTGCTGTTGGTAACAAGATGGTGGGAGCGAGAGTCAACGGGAAGCTTGTGACCATTGATTATAAGATCAACAACGGAGACCGGATCGAGATCATCACTTCGCAGAACTCCAAGGGTCCCAGCCGTGACTGGCTGAATGTGGTAAAAAGTACCCAGGCCAAGAACAAGATCAATCAGTGGTTCAAGAATGAATTAAAGGAAGACAATATTTTAAAGGGCAAGGATCTGCTTTCCGGCTACTGCAAAGCCAGAGGCATCAATCTTGCCAGCCTGCAGAAGCAGGAGTATATGGATGCCATTATGCGCAAGTATGGATTCCGGGACTGGGATTCTGTACTGGCGGCCATAGGACACGGTGCTCTGAAAGAGGGTCAGATCGTCAACAAGATGCAGGAGTTGTACGACCGTGACCATAAGAAAGAGATGACCAACGAGGAAGTTCTGGCAAGCATTGCGGAGAACAATGCGGCAAATGCGCAAAGTGGTGCGAACAAGCCGATCCTCATGAAGTCCAAGAGCGGTATCGTAGTAAAGGGCATCGCGGATCTGTCGGTGCGTTTTTCCAAGTGCTGTTCTCCTGTGCCGGGGGATGAGATCGTGGGTTATGTGACCCGTGGAAGAGGTATTTCTATTCACCGTACCGACTGTATCAACATCATCAATCTGCCGGAGATGGAGAGGGCGAGACTGATCGATGCAGAATGGCAGCCGGAGGAGGCACATGCGGAGAAATATCTGGCGGAGATCAAGATCTATGCCAACAACCGTAACGGATTGTTAGCGGATATTTCCAAGGCGCTGACGGAGAAAAATATTGATATTATGTCCATGAACACCAGAACCAACAGACAGGGACTGGCAACGCTGCAGACGACCTTCGAGATCAGCGGCAGAGAGGAACTGAACCGTATCATTGACAAGATCCGGGGCATCGAGAGCGTCATTGACATCGAGAGAACCACAGGCTGATAAGGGGATGTCCGGAAAACGGCGGAACCTGTCGGGAAACAGAAAGTGAGATTATTATGAGCAATATCCGTATTGGACATATGACGCTGGGAATCTATCAGACAAACTGTTACTTTGTATACAGAGAGAACAGTGATAAAGTGCTGGTATTCGACCCCGCGGATCATGGAGAGAAAATTGAGGCAGCGCTTGGGCAGCACGGACTGCATACAGCAGCGATCCTGCTGACCCATGGACATTTCGACCACATCGGTGGCTGTGAGGAATTGAAGGCAGCAGCGGATGCCTATGCCGGGGAGCATGGAGAGAACTCCGTGAAAATTTATGCCGGGGAGGCGGAGAAGGATTTCCTGCTGGATACGAAGAGTAACCTGTCGAAAGATATGGGGCATCCGGTAACGGTCACCGCAGATGTGTATCTGAAGGACGGCGAGGAACTGGATCTGGATGGCATACGGATCAAAGTTTTGGCAACGCCCGGACATACCGCAGGCGGTGTCAGCTATTATTTCCCGGAGGGAGGGTTCTTAATCTGCGGGGATACCCTGTTCCAGGAATCCGTGGGCAGAACCGATTTCCCCACCGGCAGTATGAGTACGCTGGTGCGTTCGGTGAAGGAGAAGCTGTTTACTCTGCCGGAGGAGACGGTAGTCTATCCGGGACACGGCGACAGCACCACCATCGGACATGAGAAGAAATATAATCCGTTTTGCGTTGATTAAATCAAAAAGTATTCGGGCACAGAAAGAGTTATCTCTGTGCCTGTATTTATGTAAATGAGGAAAATACAATGAAAGTAGTGAAATTATCCCATCCTAACTATGAATATGATGTACATTCTCTGGTGAAGGCTTTTTATGCGGAGGACCAGGTCACGGTCATCACCCCGGAGACAAAACCGGAGAAGCTGGCAGAGCTGGAACCGCAGGTCAGTCTGGAAATCGAACTGGCCGAGACCGGAGCGAAGATCCGTGTGGGAGAAGAGGATTTTCTGTGGGATGCAGAGATGGAAACCATTGCAGATGGGTATAAGAACGGTCTGAAACGTTTCCTGTACCGCACCTTAAGCAAGGTGACCGGGCAGAAACTCCCATGGGGAAACCTTACCGGCATCCGTCCCACGAAGATCGCCTACGGTATGCTGGATGAGGGCAGAAGCGATGCAGAGATTTTAGAATTCATGGAGCAGAGCCATTACGTCAGCGAAGAGAAGGCACTTTTGGGAATCGATATTGCGAAGAGAGAGCGGGATCTGTTAAAAGAGATTCATTATGAGGGCGGCTACAGTCTGTACATCGGGATTCCGTTCTGCCCTACAACCTGTCTCTATTGTTCTTTTACCTCTTATCCGATCGCTGCATTCCGCAGGCAGGTGGACGCCTATGTGGACGCAGTGATCAAAGAGATGGATTATGTGGCGGAGAACTTTCAGGACAAGGTACTGGATACCGTCTATATCGGCGGTGGTACGCCCACCACACTGGAACCGGAGCAGCTGGACCGTCTGATCACGGCATTAAAGTCCAAGTTTGATTTCTCTACCGTGAAGGAATTCACCGTGGAAGCCGGTCGTGCCGACAGCATCACCAGAGAAAAGCTGGAGGTACTGTACCGTCATCAGGTCAGCCGCATCTCTGTGAATCCCCAGACTATGAAGCAGGAGACACTGGATATCATCGGCAGAAAGGCCAGCGTGGAACAGGTACTTACGGCATATCGGCTGGCGAGAGAGGTCGGATTTGATAATATCAATATGGATCTGATCCTGGGATTGCCGGGAGAACTGGAGGCGGATGTACAGCGCACCATCGAAAAGATCGTGGAGCTGGCACCGGACAGCCTGACCGTTCATTCCCTGGCAATCAAGCGTGCATCCCGCCTGAATCAGTGGATCCAGGAGAACGGCGTCTCCATGCTCCATAATACAGACGAGACCATGAAGATCGCGGCGGCGGGAGCTGAGAAGCTTGGAATGAAGCCTTATTACCTCTACAGACAGAAGAACATGTCCGGCAACTTCGAGAACACCGGCTACGCCCGTCCCGGCAAATACGGCCTGTACAACATCCTCATCATGGAGGAGAAACAGACCATCGTGGCTTTGGGAGCCGGAAGCATCACCAAGAGAGTCTTCCCCGACGGAAGAATCGAGCGGTGTGACAATGTGAAGGATGTGGGACTGTATATTGAGAAGATTGATGAGATGATCAAGAGGAAGAGGGAATTGTTTACGTAAAACAGGGGAAATCGTTTGTATAGTAATAATATCAAAAAAATAAGAATAGTTGCTGATGTTGCCAGTGTTTTTGCGGAAAGTCTTGAAAGGAGGAAACTATATTGGGCTGAACAGTTGCATACTGGCATCGTATTATAGCATGCGAAGGAGAAAGGGGAATTCTCAATGTTAAGAGTTGCTATATGTGAGGATGTTTTATCTGAGTTGCAGAAGCAAACACAGATCATACAATCCATCATGGCAAGGCTATCCAAAAATGTGAAATTTTTTTGTCCGACAAAGCTATAATGGATTTCGATTTTCCGGGTGTTGGTTTCCCGGTCTAATTCATGTATCAAAATACGGTCGATAAACTCATGGACGTTTTCATAGGTCAATTCCTGTATGTCGCTGTATTTCCCGACAATCTGAATAAACCTTGATATATCCCTTTTTCGCTCGGTAACGGTTGCGATCTGCTGTTGTAACTCGTCTATCCTTGCGGCAAGGGATTTCTTTTCGTCCTCATAGCCGGAAGTTAGAAACACAAACCGTTCATCTGTCAGTCTGCCTAATGCGTTGTCCTCATACAGCTTGCGGAAAAGCGTGTCAAGTTCGGTCATACGCGCCTGTGCTTTGAAAAGTTCCTTTTGCTGCTGCGCTAATGCCTTTCTCGCTTCCATGTCGCCGTACTCGGTAGCTTTACAGATAAAGTCCTGTTCGTGTTCCTTAACATACCGCAAAACCCGCCGCATATCTTCCAGCACTAAATCAAGAAGTACGTTTTTGCGGATATAATGAGAGGTACACTCGCTGCCTGTCCTTGCCCTGTTGCGCCATGCGCCGCAAGAATAGGAAAACTTGCGCGGCTCGATATTTACGCCCTGTTGGTAATACATCTTATGTCTGCAACCAGCGCAAAACAGCAAGCCGGAAAAAATATCAATCTCCGCTGCTTTTGTCGGGCGGTGGCGGGTAGCAATCCGCTTTTGCGCAAGTTCAAAGGTTTCCTCGTCAACAAGCGGCTCATGGGTGTTTGGGAAGAAATAGCGTTGTTCTTCTTCGTTCTTCCGGGTCTTTTTCGACTTGTAGGATACCTTGTGAGTTTTCGCGGTTATGGTATGCCCTAAATATTCCTGCCTTGCTAATATGTCATAGAGCGTTTTGTCCGGCCAAGTATAGGGGGCGATCATTGCCCGCTGATACCGCGCCTGTCCTGTACGCTGATAGCGCAACGCTCCAATCGTCAAGACTTTGTTTTCCGCAAGCCATTTTTGGATTTCGCACATACGCACGCCGCTAACAAACATAGCGAAAACCTGTTTGACAATCGGCGCGGTTTCCGGGTCGGGTATAAGGTGGTGGCGGTTGTTCGGGTCTGGGATATAGCCGTATGGATATTCCCCGTTGACGCGCTCGCCTTTTTGCGCCTGTGCCTGTTTAACTGCGCGGATTTTCTTGCTTGTGTCGCGGGCGTAAAACTCGTTAAACCAGTTCCGCAAGGGGGTAAACTCGTTATCCTCCCGCGCTGTGTCAACTCCGTCGTTGATCGCGATATAGCGTACTCCGTTTTCGGGAAATACAATCTCTATGAGTTCGCCCGTTTTCAGATAGTTTCTGCCAAGACGGGAAAGGTCTTTGGTAATGACCGTCGCCACTCGTCCGGCTTCCACTTCCTGCAACATCGCTTGCAGCCCCTCGCGCTCAAAACTCACGCCGGAAAATCCGTCGTCCACAAAAAACTTTGTGTTCAAAAAATGGTGTTCGTCCGCATAGCGTTGAAGTATCATTTTTTGGTGCTGTATGCTTCCGCTTTCTCCGGCTTGCATATCCTCTTGACTTAAACGGCAGTAAAGGGCGGTGATTTTATTCGACTGTAACATTAGTCCTCCTTTCCGACAGCCGAATAAACAGGTATAATGTGTTGCTATCATTATACCATATCCCGCCGCCTAATGCACTACTCGGACGCTAAAAATCCCGGATTTCCGGGCTTTTTCTGCAAATCCTTTACAATGAGTTTCTCAATCTTTTTATGGATTGTATCGGTTGCCTTTTCACTCGGCAACGCTTGAACAAGATAGGTGATTTTCCCTATTTTGCGTTCGGTTGTAATTGTCTGTTTTTTATCCATTAGAAAAACCTCCTTTTCCTGTATGGATAAACTATATTCGTCAAAAGGCAAAAACGGGCGGTTGTTAGCTGCAACCTCACGGGAGTTTCACCCCGGCCCATGCTTATGGGTGCGCCGCGCAATACTTTGAGGGTGTTCAACGCGGGAGTATCATTGTGCCGCCTTGTATGTCGTCGCCCACAAGCTGCTAAACCTGTTTTACGGCGCGGTAGTTCTCGCTCGGCTTTTCCCCTATGGGGAAAAGCTGTCATGGCGTACCCGCCGACTGGCTCGGTACAGACGGAATGTACCCGTTTGCCTGTTATGCTGCGCACCAAAGGCCGCTTTCTTTGTCAAAGAACAATAGGCTTTGTCGGCCTGCAAAAGCACATCAACAGCGGATATGCTTTTGCGGAACGACAAATAGCCCATAACGGGAAGCGTGGAAAGGGGACACGCTCCCCGCATGGGCTAAAAGATTATCCTACATGAAAAGCAAGGGTGCGGGTAATAAGGCGCACTTGCAGCCTGTTACGCATTTCCTCGTCCACATAGGAATAGGTATTGCCCGCGTCGTCTTTCAGCGTGCGGGTACAAAGTTTCGCTATGTAACCCTCGTAGTGCTTCAAGATCGCGCACATGGCGGTTGTGTCGCCGTTTGCCGCTGCGGAAATGACAGGGAACGGCAACAGATTTTCAGACTTCCTAACGGTATTCATCATCTGCTTTTCCCTCCAAATACTGTTTGATTTTCGCAAGCGCGGATTTCCTGTGCCGGAAAACCGTCGTGCGTACAACATTCAGCAGTTCGCCAATTTCCGCGTCGCTCATATCCAAGAAGTAGGACAAAAGGATAATGTCGCGTTTCCTTTCGGGCAAAGCGTTAAGGGCTTCGGCAAGCAGTTCATTTTTGACGAGTACATCAAAGCCGGACACTTGAAAACGGAAATAATCGCTTTCGTATTCGTCCGTTGTGAAAAGCTGCGCGAGTTCGCTTTCGCTCAAATCCGAAAAAGTAACTTCGCGTGCTGCGCGTTTCGCAAGAGTGCGGCGGTGGCTTTTCGCTTCGCCGACCAAAGTTTTCTTTGCTAATGCGTCGTACTGATGTTGTATTCTTTCCTTGTCGGAAGAAGATAGCTCCATAGAGTTCACCTCCTTCCCGCGTGGAGTAGAGGACGGGAGTTAAGGGCTTGTCCTCTCTGCCCCTTTCGCTCCGTACCCGTTCGGGAGATGGCTCTTGAGTGCGCTTTTCAGAAAAAAGTTGAAAAAAGCAAAATGCGCCCGTCCGCAAGACGCGGACGGGCGCAAAGGAAATGTAAGCAGTAGCTAAATGTATTGACAGTTCACATTCATAGCCGGAATATCCCGCTTGCGGAGCATAGCTTTTTTTGACCGCAAAGCATTAGGCGGGTTACAGTAAATAAAAATGGACACGGCGATACCTCCCCGATACCGCCGTATCCTTAAAAAAGGGCGACTTTAATACACTACCCGCAATCCATTCTATAATAGGGAACAGCGGCTTTTGCGCAATATTAAATAAAAAAGCCGATAACACATAGGTTTTTTGACCTAATGCGTTATCGGCTCTGCGTCTATGCGTCTGGCACTTTTAATCATTTTTTTTTGAATTTATTATATGTGTTAGCTAACTGTCCACAAGCCGCGTTAATCTCTCTGCCATGAGAAACTCTCATAGTAACTTCAAGTCCTGCTTGCTCTAATTGATGTTTGAATGCAACTATTTCCCGTTTCTGTGGTGCTTTAATTCTTGAATTGCTTGTTGGGTTGTATTGTAACACGTTAATCATAACTTTTTTGCCCCGAAACCATTTTGCAAGTTGTCTTACATCTGAGGGCCGGTCATTTATACCCGGTAAAAGCAAATACGCAAAGACAATTTTGCGATTATGCCTTTCAGAATAGGATAAGGCTTGCTTAACAACATCTTCAATAGCATATATGCGCATGTGAGGAATAATACGATTTCTTGCAGATTGTGTTGCTGCGTGTAAAGATATTGTCAACTGAATTTTAAGATGTTCCTCGCGCAATTTTTTTAATTGATCGACCGGACCAACTGTTGATATGGTAATGCCGTCGGTTGGAAAGTTGAGCCCATATCTATCTCGGAGAATATGGATTGCTTTTATCAAGTTGTCATAATTGAATAAAGGCTCTCCCATACCCATAAAAACGATACGGTTTACTTTTCGACGCAACAATATAATCTGTTGTACGATTTCTGACGATGTTAGATTACGAACAAAGCCATTTCGCCCGGACTCACAAAAAATACAACCAACAGGACAACCGACTTGTGTGCTCACGCAAACAGTTCCACCATCTCGCCGCTTGATAAAAACCGTTTCAATGTATTTGTTGTCTTTCAGTTCGTAAACATACTTTTCAGTATCACTGCTTTTGCAAATATTTTTTACCAACATTGATAGATTTTTTTTGCGTGGTAATTGCTTATATAATTCTTCATATAAGGCTTTTGCTTCATTCTCGCCAATAACTTCCGACATTTCTTTGTAAGTAAATCCGTATGGATCATTCCGTACTTCCGCAGGCGTATATTTAGGTAAACGTTTCATTTTTATATCCTTTCTTCTAAATAATAAAAGTTTGTTTTTCTGTATTTTTGATTACAATCTCTAATTTTTCTACATCAATGATATGCGTCAATTTGCATTTAGGGCAGAAAAGAGGAAAATCTTTTAATACAGTATTATGAAATACTTGAACTCTCGTCTTTCCGTTACAAATCGGACATTTTATCCAATATTTTTTAAGCATTATATTTCACTCGTCCTTTTTACACAAAAAAATGCAGGTCAATCCTCAACATGAGCATTGACCTGCATTTATAATGCACAGAGCAGTACAACAAAACTAAGGCATAGCTTGCACTATGTCTATACTATATCTATACGTCGTTAGTTTTTTGTATAGCATCCGCAAAATAAGCATGACAAAAAAGCCCATGTTGAAAATGGGAAAATCCTTTTTTTCAATGCTTATCTAATACGCATGCTATGCAACATAAACGCCGCCTCCTTTTACATAAATTTTATTTTATCAGAAAATCAGTCTACTGTCAATACACAACAGGAAGTATTTAACCTAATGATATGAATTGTGTGGACATATCCAAAAAGAAAGGTGAACTGTAAAATGTAACAGGGTGAATGAAAATGGCAAAAAGACCCGTACCATTGTACGACTTTAAGGCTTTCGGGGCAGCTATAAAAGCCGCGAGAAATGAATACGGCGAGAGCCGCAAAAAGGTAAGCGACGAGTTATATATTTCCCCGCGCTACCTTGCGAATATCGAGAACAAGGGACAACAGCCGAGTTTACAGGTATTCTATGACCTTGTAACCCGGTATCATATTTCGGTAGATCAATTTTTCTTCCCGAACAGCAATGCGGAGAAATCCACCGGGCGGCGGCAGCTTGACGCGCTGCTGGACGGTATGAGCGATAAAGGCATACGGATTGTAACCGCAACAGCAAGGGAGATAACGGAAGTCGAAAAAGCAGAGGATTAACCTCACAATATGAGAAATCGGGAGATTGCAGCGCATGGCGGCTGCAATCTTTTTTTGCGTCCAAAATCAAAGGAACGCGCAACAAATACCGCCTTTCGGTGGGGGTATGGAGTAGATAGCAAGCACAGCAAACGAGTACCCGTTTGCGGAAAATGCTTGTTGGGATAATCCCAAACCCTTATACCGAAAGGCGGTGCGGAAATGGAAAACCGAAAGAGAAATATACAGATGAAGTTTTACGTTACGGAAGAAGAAAAGCGGCTGATCGACGAGAAGATGAAGCAGCTTCCCATAAAGCAGTATGGGGCATACTTCCGTAAAATGGCGATAGACGGGTATATTCTTGTCGTTGACCGAAGCGACACAAAAGCATATATCCGGGAACTGCAAGCGGTGAGCCGGAACATCAACCAAATTGCAAAACGCGCCAATGCGACGGGGACGGTTTACAGGCAGGATATAGAGGACATTAAAAAGGCGGTGGACGAGATATGGCGGTTACAAAGACGCACCCTATTAAATCAACCTTAAAGGCTGCGATAGACTATATCTTAAATCCCGAAAAGACAGACGGGAAGCTGCTTGCGTCCTCTTTCGGCTGCGGGCTGGAAACCGCCGATATTGAGTTTGCATGGACGCGGGAAGCTGCCGGAGATCGCGGCACACATTTAGGGCGGCACTTGATACAATCCTTTGCGGTGGGAGAAACCACACCGGAAGAAGCGCACAAAATCGGCATGGAACTTGCCGGGGCGGTATTAGGCGGCAAGTATGAGTTTGTTTTGACAACTCACGTCGATAAAGACCATCTGCATAATCACTTGATTTTCAACGCGGTTAGCTTCGTTGACTACAAAAAGTACCATTCCAACAAACAAAGCTATTACCATATCCGGCGCACCAGCGACAGGATATGTAAAGAGCATGGGCTATCCGTCGTCGTGCCGGGACAGGACAGAGGGAAAAGCTATGCGGAATATACCGCCGAAAAGCAAGGTACAAGCTATAAAGCCAAGCTGAAAACGGCGATAGATAACCTCATTCCCCGAGTGAAAGATTTTGACGAACTGCTGCGCCGCTTGCAGGAAATGGGGTATGAAATCAAACAGGGCAAATACATTTCCTTTCGCGCTGCCGGACAGGAACGGTTTACCCGCACAAAGACGCTCGGCGCGGCCTATACGGAAGAAGCGATAAAGGAGCGTATCAAGGGCGTGTATGTTGCCAAAACAAAAACGCTGCGGGAAGATAAAAAAATCCGGCTTGTCGTTGATCTTGAAAACAGTATCAAAGCCCAACAGTCGGCGGGCTATGAACGGTGGGCGAAAATCCATAATCTGAAACAGGCTGCTAAAAGCATGAACTTCCTAACCGAAAATAAGATTGAGTATTACAGCGAACTTGAAAGCAAAATCGCGGATATTATGACCGCCCATGACGCGGCGGCAAAGGCGGTTAAGGAAGTGGAACAGCGTATGTCTGATTTGTCGCTGCTTATCAAGCACACCACCACATACCGACAGTTAAAACCGATTTACGATGAATACCGAAAATCGCCGGACAAGGAAAAGTATCTGCGGGGGCATGAAAGCGAAATTATCCTGTTTGAAGCTGCGGCAAGGGCATTAAAGGAAATGCAGATAAAGAAGCTGCCCGATCTCGCCGCGCTGCGCAAGGAGTATAGAAGCTTAAACGACAGGAAAACCAAATTGTATGAAGATTATCGGCAAGCCAAGAAGCAAATGCAGGAATACGGCGTTGTCAAAAAGAACGTCGATAGTATTCTTTACCCGTCCCAAAGCAGGGCGCGGGAGCAGGAGCGATAAGGCGCAAAACATGGGGTGGCAAGTGGAATGTTAAGGGCTGAAAACGCCTGTGTTTCTGCGGCTTCCAGCGCATGAAAACGACATAGACGATAAAGTATATTCAAACCCGCAAAAACGGCTTTCTAATTGTCCACGCAAGGACAAAAAAAGAACAGGGGCGCGGTGCCGGAAATCGGCAACCGCGCCCCTGTTCTCTATGGGCTATTCCTCGTCGGTCAAGATAAACTCCCTTTCTCTCGCTTTGGGCTTTCTGTCTGCGGCGTATCTTTGCCGCGCAATCGGGGCAGTATTTCGCCCGGTTGCTGCCCGCCGCAAACGTGCTGCCGCATACCGCGCAACGCTTCAAATCGGTTTCCCCGCTGCGGGTGATCTGTTCGCAAAGCTGCCTGTCGGCGGGTAATACCGCTTCGCGGAAATAGCGGCATAGCAGCGAATAGCTGATACTCTGCACACAAACGCAAGTTTCCCCGTCGTCCAGCAGCAGACAATTCCCGCAATCGTTGTTTGCACAAGCGGCGCGGGTCATTTTCTTTACGGCGCGGTATTGCTTTTCATCAAGCCTTATCATTTTCGGTTCTGCTCGACGCGGAAGTTTACATACTTGCCGCCTGTGTCGGCAAGCAGCACAACTCCGTCAAAGGTCTTTCCCGTCTTGGTCGAGTACATACCTTTGATTTTTACCTTTCCGTCTTTCAAAAGGGCGGCGGCAATCGCCTTTGTGAAAGCCTTTTTGCGCTGCTCAAAAAAGCGGTCATTCTTCCACATCACAAAGCTGCAAGCCCTGTCGGAGCAGTAAAAGTTTTTCTTGCCCTCGTAAACCGCCGCGCCGCAACGGGGGCAAGTGCCGATTGCTTCCCGCTGCGGGGTAAACAGCTTCGCTTTATCCTCGGAAATCGCGGAATAGGTCTTGACAAGCCCCGCTGTCATTTCCTCAATCCCGCGCATGAAGTCGGCGGGGCTGTCGCTGCCCTTTGCAATCCCGGTAAGGCGCGTTTCCCATTCTGCCGTAAGCTGCGGGGACGTAAGGCTGTCGGGCAGAATAGCGACAAGGTTATACCCGTCCTTTGTGGGGATTAGCTTTTTGCCCTTGCGCTCGGCAAAGCCCGCGCTAATGAGTTTTTCAATGATACCCGCCCGCGTCGCGGTGGTGCCTAACCCTTTGCGCTCCGCGTCCTCCGGCGTGTCCTCCTTTCCCGCACTCTCCATAGCCGAAAGTAACGTATCTTCGGTAAATGCCTTTG
>ERZ791577.1313-NODE-1313-length-13682-cov-3.886769_pt1 | contig 13682 bp, 8 predicted proteins | sample MGYA00509969_ERZ791577 | MGnify/ENA primary metagenome ERZ791577 (study PRJEB30046, sample SAMN00791917) | human gut metagenome | study: EMG produced TPA metagenomics assembly of the A metagenome-wide association study of gut microbiota in type 2... | reverse complement strand
TGCTTCTTTTCTGAGGCTCTGTGCAAAGGGGTTTGGTCGATAATTGAGCTCCTTGTAATTTTTCAATAAATGACAATCTTGCTACGAATACTTTGTTTATAGTCGACGAAGCTTCAATGATTTCCAATGAAGGATTGTCGGGCAGTATGTTTGGGACGGGAAGATTATTGGACGACCTGATACAGTTTGTTTATTCCGGTCAGGGGTGCCGTCTTTTGTTGATGGGAGATACTGCGCAGCTTCCTCCGGTAGGTGAGGAGTTGAGTCCGGCACTTTTTGCAGATGCATTAAAGGGATATGGATTGGAAGTGCGGGAAGTTGACTTGACGCAAGTGGTTCGTCAGATACAGGAATCGGGCATTTTGTGGAATGCGACTCAATTGCGTCAGCTGATAGCGGAAGATAATTGCTACTCTTTACCTAAAATAAAGATAACAGGTTTTCCAGATATAAAGATGGTGCCGGGTACGGAATTGATTGATGCCATCACTAGTTGTTATGATCATGACGGCATGGATGAGACGATTGTGATCTGTCGTTCTAATAAACGCGCGAACCTATATAATAACGGAATACGTGCACAGATCCTTTGGCGGGAAGATGAACTGAATACGGGAGATATGTTGATGATAGCCAAAAATAATTATTATTGGACAGAGCAATATAAGGAAATGGACTTCATTGCCAATGGAGAAATAGCAGTCGTGCGTCGTGTCCGTAAGACGCGTGCGATGTATGGTTTTCGCTTTGCGGAAGTGACTCTCAGGTTTCCTGACCAGAATGATTTTGAACTGGATGCCAATTTGCTGCTGGATACTCTTCACTCTGATTCTCCCGCATTGCCAAAAGTAGATAATGACAGATTATTTTATACCATACTTGAAGATTACGCAGATATATCTAACAAGCGGGACCGGATGAAAAAGATGAAAGCAGATCCACACTACAATGCGTTGCAGGTGAAATATGCTTATGCGGTAACTTGTCATAAAGCACAAGGTGGGCAATGGCAGAATGTTTTTCTTGATCAGGGATATATGACGGATGAATATTTGACTCCGGATTATTTTCGCTGGTTGTATACGGCATTTACTCGCGCCACGAAGACATTGTATCTGGTGAATTATCCCAAAGAACAAATTTTATAAAAGATTTCTTTTTTTTTTTCTTCGTAAATAATTGATTCCCAGTCTAGATGAATGGGGAGATACTCGTTGTGAAAAAATAAATATGAGATTATATTTATTTTTTTTCAAAAACCTCTAAGTGTTTTTCAAGGTATGGGTTGTTATATAAATGTGAATCGAAAATAATAAATGGAATATCGATTCTAATATTTATATAAAAACTAATGTTTAATCTTAAATTCAAGTGTATGAGAATCAATGACTCGTGTAGAGGCTCGAAGATTTTTCGGGCATTGTTGATCTTGATGCTATTCGCCCTTCCGGCACAATCTGCAATAGCACAGTTAACAATTAGGATCTCCAATTCTTCTTTAGGAACTGTGATTAAGCAAATCCAGTCTCAATCCAAGTATCAATTTTTTTATGATGACAATTTGGCTTCAATGCGAATAGAGTCATTGAATGTTAAAGATGTTTCTTTGGTAGAAGTACTGGATAAGGCTTTGAAAGGGAAAAATGTCGTTTATAAAATTGATGACAATGTTGTTTATTTGTCGAAAGCAAATGCATCTTCTTCGACAAAGTCGACTCAACAACAACAGAAAGTAACAGGTAAGGTGGTAGATGCTAATAACGAACCTTTGATTGGCGTTTCTGTATTGGAAAAAGGAACAACTAATGGTACTATTACTGATTTTGATGGTAATTATACATTAGTCGTTACAGGTTCAAATGCAGTTTTGCAATTTTCGTATGTTGGATATCAAACTTTGGAGAGGGCTGTAGCAGGAAAGACTGCTATTAATATCACTTTAAAGGAAGATGCTCAAGTCTTGGATGAAGTCGTAGTTACGGCATTGGGAATCAAACGCTCAGAAAAAGCGCTGTCTTACAATGTACAGCAGGTAAATGCTGATGCAGTGACTACCAATAAAGATCCTAACTTTATTAACTCATTGAGTGGTAAAGTGGCAGGTGTTAATATCAATGCTTCTTCATCCGGAGTGGGCGGTGTATCTAAAGTAGTGATGCGTGGTACAAAATCTATCATGCAGTCTTCCAATGCATTGTATGTAGTAGATGGGGTTCCGATGTACTCCAATGCAAATAAAGTGAATGGGACAGAGTTTTCTTCTAAAGGAAATACTGAGCCGATTGCCGACATTAACCCGGAAGATATTGAATCAATGTCTGTGTTGACTGGTGCGGCAGCAGCTGCACTTTACGGTTCTGATGCTGCCAATGGTGCGATTATCATTACTACTAAAAAAGGAAAAGAAGGTCGTGTGAATATCACAGTGAATAGTAATGTTGAGTTTAATGCTCCTTTGGTAATGCCTCGTTTCCAGACACGTTATGGTACAGGTATTGGTGGCGTGAAAGATGATAACTCCAGTCGTAGCTGGGGCCCTAAACTGACAGAAGCCAGATATTTTGGATATAATCCTCGTGATGATTATTTTCAGACTGGTGTTATAGGTACAGAAAGCGTATCATTCTCTACCGGTTCGGAAAAGAACCAGACTTATGCTTCCGCTGCAGCGGTTAATTCAAAAGGTATCGTTCCTAACAACAAATATGACCGTTATAATTTCAACGTACGCAATACTACTTCATTTCTTGATGATAAGATGACATTGGATGTAAATGCCAGCTACATTTTGCAGAAAGACCGCAATATGGTGAATCAGGGTACTTACAACAATCCGTTGGTAGGAGCTTATCTGTTCCCTCGTGGTAATGACTGGGAAGATATTAAAATGTACGAACGCTATGACGTTGCACGTAAGATCTATACTCAGTACTGGCCGACAGGTGATGGTAATATGACTATGCAGAATCCTTATTGGGTGAACTACCGTAACTTGCGTGAAAATAAGAAAGACCGCTATATGTTAGGTGCAAGTCTGAATTATCAGATTCTTGACTGGTTAAATGTTTCCGGACGTGTCCGCCTGGATAATTCTAACAATGATTATACGGAAAAGGCTTATGCCAGTACAAATACTCAGCTGACAGAGTTGTCTGATCGTGGTCTTTATGGCATTTCCAGAAGCTACGAAAAGCAGTTGTATGCAGACTTCCTGGTAAGTGTGAACAAAACATTCGGTGAAAAATGGTCTTTACAAGCTAATATGGGTGGATCGTTTACTGATATGCGATATGATGAAATGGCTGTACGCGGACCTATTGCTGATGATTCAAAAACGTTTGCTGGTGAAAAAGCCGGATTGACAAACGGTTTCTATATTCAAAACCTGAGTACGACCAAGACAAGCAAAATGCAGTCAGGATGGCGTGAACAGACTCAGTCTATCTATGCATCTGCCGAAGTTGGCTACCAAAGTACTTATTATCTGACATTGACAGGTCGTAATGACTGGCCTTCACAGTTGGCAGGCCGTAACTCTGTCAATAAATCATTCTTCTACCCTTCGGTAGGTATGTCTGTAGTGTTATCTGAATTGATGCCTAAATTGAATAAGGACTATCTGTCTTACTGGAAGATACGCGGTTCTTTTGCTTCTGTAGGTACAGCATTCGAAAGATATATAGCTAATCCTTTGTTCGCATGGAATACCAGTATCGGTCAGTGGAGTAACCTGACTGACTTCCCGGTATATGACTTGAAACCGGAACGTACCAATTCTTTTGAAGTAGGTATGAATATGCGTTTTCTTAAGAACTTCGAACTGGATGTGACTTATTATAACGCCAAGACAATGAATCAGACATTCAATCCTGAGTTGCCGGTAGGTGAATATGCTCGTATCTACATTCAGACAGGTGCAGTTCGCAATCAAGGTCTTGAGTTAGCGTTGAATTACAATAATACATGGAAAGATTTTACTTGGAATACAGGAGTTACTTATTCAATGAACAAGAATAAGATTCTTACCTTAGCTGATAATGCCATCAATCCTATCACTCGCGAGAAATTCTCTATTTCTTCTCTGAATATGGGTGGTCTGGGTAGTACCCGTTTCATCCTGAAAGAAGGTGGAAGCATGGGTGACATTTACTCCTTGATGGATTTGAAGAGAGATGCCAATGGAGCTGTTTATATCGATGAGAACAACAGTGTTGTAACAGAGAGTCTGGAAGCTAATAATTACATCAAATTAGGTAGTGTATTGCCGAAAGGAAACTTGGCATGGCGTAACAATTTCAGTTGGAAAAACATTAATGTGGCATTCCTTGTATCAGCTCGTCTGGGTGGAGTTGTATTCTCACGTACACAAGCTGTTCTTGATAACTTCGGAGTTTCTGAAGCATCTGCTGCTGCACGTGACAAAGGTTATGTATCGGTAAATGGAAACGACCGTGTAAATCCGGAAGGCTGGTATTCAGTAGTAGCTGGTGGTACGGCTGTTCCTCAGTATTACATTTATTCCGCTACTAATATTCGTTTGCAGGAAGCTTCTATCGGTTATACTATTCCGAGAAAATGGCTGGGCAATGTGTGTGATATCAAAGTTTCATTGATCGGACGTAATCTTTGGATGATCTACAACAAGGCTCCTTTCGATCCTGAAAGCGTGGCATCTACTGATAACTTCTATCAGGGAATTGACTACTTTATGATGCCTTCATTGCGTAATATTGGCTTTAATCTGAGCTTTAAATTCTAAATAAATCAAGATAGGTATGAAAAATATAATAAATAAATTAGTATTTGGATCTCTTACCGTTGCCTTGTCCTCGTGTATCGGTAACTATGAGAATATCAATTCCAACCCATATGAAGCTCCTGATTTGTCAGCGGATGGATATGCTTTGGGATCTGCCATGAATAACCTGGCCGGTTGCGTGGTATCACCGGATGTAAATACAGCTCAGTTCACAGACTGCTTGTTGGGCGGACCTTTAGGCGGATATTTTGCCGATTCTAATGCCGGTTTTACAGAAACCATTTCAAACTTCAATCCGAAAGACGACTGGAGCCGTGTGTTTCTGAAAAGTGATAAGATTATTCCGACATTATATTCTAATCTGACCCAAGTGAAACTTGTATCACAAAATACGAATGATCCGGTTCCTTATGCCATTGCACAAGTGATAAAGGTGGCAGCTATGCATCGTGTAACTGATGCTTTCGGTCCGATACCTTATTCTCAGATAGGTGCGAATGGTGAAATTGCTACTCCTTATGATTCTCAGGAAGTGACATATAATACATTCTTCGATGAGTTGAATGCAGCTATTGCCACACTCAATGAGAATTCTAACGAACAGCTCGTTCCTACAGCCGACTATATATATAAAGGTGATGTAAAGAAGTGGATCAGATTTGCCAACTCACTGAAGTTGCGTCTTGCTATCCGTATAGCTTATGCTAATCCGGTGAAAGCTCAACAGATGGCTGAAGAAGCTGTGAATCCTGCAAACGGAGGTGTCATCGAATCGAATGCGGACAATGCAACATGGAACTACTTTGAGACTTCACAAAATCCTATTTATGTAGCTACCCGCTACAATCAGGTACAGACTTCCGATCATGGCGGCGTACCCTGTTTGACTGGTGGTGATACGCATGCTGCTGCCGATATCATCTGCTATATGAATGGTTACAAGGATAACAGACGTGAAAAGTTCTTCACAAAATCCGAATGGGCGGGACAGGACTATGTAGGAATGCGTCGTGGTATTGTCATTCCCGAACTGAAGACAACCGGACATAAATACTCTGGGGTGAACATTGCTCCTACATCTCCGCTTTATTGGATGAATGCAGCCGAAGTAGCTTTCTTACGTGCTGAAGGGCAAGCTGTTTTTAACTTCAGCATGGGTGGTACAGCAGAATCATTCTATAATCAAGGTATCCGTCTGTCATTTGAGCAATGGGGTGCAGACGGTGTGGAAGACTATCTGAAAGATGATGTAAACAAACCGACTGCATATACAGACCCGGCAGGTACGAACACTTATCAGAATGCTTTGTCCAATATCACTATTAAATGGAATGATAGTGCTGACAAAGAAGAGAAGCAAGAACGCATTATCGTGCAGAAGTGGATTGCCAACTGGCAATTGGGTAATGAAGCTTGGGCAGACTTCCGCCGTACCGGATATCCGAAACTGATCCCGGTGAAAGAAAATAAGAGCGGTGGTGTCGTTGATTCAGAGAAAGGGGCGCGTCGTATGCCTTATCCGTTGGATGAGTTTGTCAGCAATAAAGCAAATGTAGAATATGCGATTGCCAACTACTTGCACGGTGCAGATAACATGGCTACAGATGTATGGTGGGCTTCTAAAAAATAATATTAAACTTAAAGGAAAGTATATATGAAAAATAACCTGAAATATAGATTGTCTGCTCTGCTGTTTCTGGCATCAGCTCTGACAATAACTTCATGTAGTGATTGGACAGATGTGGAAAGTCTCCAATTGAATACTCCTACATTTGAAGAGCAGAATCCTCAGTTGTATGCTGACTATCTGAAGGATTTGAACAGATATAAGTCTGAAGAACATAAGGTCACTTTTGTTTCTTTCGAGAACCCTAAGGGATCTCCCGGCAAGCAGGCTGAACGTCTGACCGTCGTACCTGACAGCGTTGATTTCATTTGTCTGAATAATCCGGAAGTAAGTCCCGAAGTACAGGCAGAAATGGTCAAAATACGCGAGAAAGGAACTCGTACGGTTTACAGTATTGATTATTCCAGCATTGAAAATGCCTGGAAGGAGAAAGTAAAAGCCGAACCGGAGTTGACAGAAGAGGATGCTCTTCAGTATATCGGTGAACGCACCAATGAGATGTTGGCACTCTGTGACAAATATAACTTTGATGGTGTTATTGCTGATTATACAGGGCGTTCGCTGGTGAGCCTTCCGGAGGCAGCTCTGAAAGAATATAATGACCGTCAACAGAAGTTTTTTGGCGAGGTGATGAACTGGCAAGGCAATCATGATGACAAGACTCTGGTATTCTACGGAAATGTACAATATTTAGTGCCGGAGAATATGGATATGTTAAGCAAGTTTGACTACATCATGTTGAAAACTGCTTCTTCTACCAATGCTGATGATCTTGCTTTAAAAGCATATTTGGCTATTCAGGCGGGTATAGATGCAGTAGGCGGTACAGAAGAAGGAGTGAATCCTGTTCCTGCTGATCGTTTTATCGTTTGTGTCGAATTGCCGCAGGCTCACGATAAGGATAAAGTGAAGGGTTACTGGAGTACAGTGGATGAAAAAGGCAATAAACTAGTAGCAGCTCCGGGAGCAGCCCAGTGGATGGTTGAAGCATCTCCTAATTACACCCGGAAAGGAATCTTTATTATGAATGTCCATAATGATTATTATAACAATACTTATGGATATGTGCGTGAAGTTATTCGTATTATGAATCCTAATAAATAAGAATAGAAATGAAACTCTATAAATATTGTTTTGCGCTTTTGGCTCTTACAACAGTCACAGTGAGTGGTTGTAAGAATGAAGATATCAATGAAGAGCATCATTATGACAATAAACTCTATGTTAGCTCGGCTCCTGTTTGTGATGATTTGCTGATTAAGCCCAGTATAACTGAGGCTACCCGTGAACTTAGCTATCGTATAGCATCGCCGGCAGAACAAGATATTCAAATAAGCTTTGATGCGGCTCCCGCTATGACAGCAGCATATAATTTGATTTACAATGATAACGCAACTGCACTGGATTCATATTTTTATAATATACCAACAAAAACTGCTACTATTAAGGCAGGGGATATTTCCAGTGATAATATTGTGATTGACTTTAAGAATACCAACGAATTGGATAAGTCAAAACGATATGTATTGCCCGTCACCATTCTAGATGCATCCAATATTGATGTACTCGAAAGTGCCCGTACTGCTTATTTCATATTTAAGGGTGCTGCCCTTATTAATGTAGTGGCAAATATCAAAGAAATCTATTTCCCAATTAACTGGAAGAGCAGTGTGAATAGTCTTTCTACTGTTACTATTGAAGCTTTGGTTCGTAGTGAAGACTGGGTAGCAGGACGTGATAATGCCCTGAGTTCTGTTTTCGGTATTGAAGGTAAATTCCTTGTACGTATTGGTGATGCTGACCGTCCACGTGATCAAGTTCAGGTAGTAGCTCCCGGTGGTAATTTCCCAGGTCCGAATGTTGTTCCGGGTTTACCGGTTAATGAGTGGGTACACATTGCCATTGTTTATGATAATACAACAAAAGAACGAATCTATTATAAAGATGGTGTGCCTGTTTATAAAGACGAAGCAGCTTCAGGTAATGTATCTTTGAGCAGTGGTTGTTATATTGGTCGCGCTTGGGATGATACTCGTTGGTTGCCGGGAGATATTTCAGAAGTCCGCGTGTGGTCAGTGCAAAGAACGGCAGAGCAAATTGCCACTAATCCTTATGAAGTAGATCCTGCCAGTGAAGGACTGGTTGCTTACTGGAAGTTTAATGAAGGTGCTGGAAATGTTATTACCGACCAGACTGGACATGGTAATGATATTACAGGTTCGGGCGATCCTACTTGGGTAAAAGTAGAGATTCCTAAGATAAATTAATTGTTGGTTTAATCTTTTATTCAAGAATTCATTATGAATATGAAATATATAACTTCGGGTTTGTTCGCTGCCATGATTGTGAGCAGTACTGCATTCTTGACCTCTTGTGCTGATGATCTTGAGGTCGGAAAGAATATTGATGAGTCGGCCTACAGTGGCATTTATGAAAATAATGCATATCTGCGTGATGGAAAGTCGAACTTAGTTTCTAAGGTTGTCGAATTGCACGGTGAGACTTATGCTACTACAGTAAAAATGGGGTTGAGCAAGACACCTAATACAGCTACATCGGCAAAAGTGAAAATTGATGCTGCTTATTTGGAAACGTATAATAAGGCGCATAATACAGATTTTGCATTGTATCCGCAGGACTTGGTTACCTTTGCTAACGAAGGAATACTTACAGTGAACGCTAATACTAAATCAGCGGAGGTAGAGATGACTATTCGGGCAGGAGAAGGTCTGCAGGAAGATAAAACATATGCTATTCCGGTAGCTATCAGTGATCAGAGTAGTGATATCACTATTAAAGATGAAGATGCGAAACATTGTATTTATCTGGTGAAAGATATGCGAAATGCCGGTGATGCATATAAAGGAGAAGGTGTAATGCAAGGTTATTTGTTCTTTGAAGTAAATGACGTAAATCCGCTGAATACTCTTTCTTTCCAATTAGAGAATGGAAAACTTCTTTGGGATGTTGTTGTACTGTTTGCTGCTAATATCAACTATGATGCTGAAGCAGGACGTCCTCGTGTACAATGTAACCCGAATGTACAGTATCTGTTGGATAATAATGAAACTCTTCTTCAGCCACTGCGTAGACGTGGTGTGAAAGTATTGTTAGGACTGCTTGGTAACCATGACATTACAGGCTTGGCACAGCTTTCCGAACAAGGTGCTAAAGACTTTGCCCGCGAAGTTGCTCAGTATTGTAAGGCATATAACTTGGATGGAGTAAATTATGACGATGAGTATTCAAACAGTCCTGATTTGAGCAATCCGTCTCTTACTAATCCAAGTACGGCTGCTGCAGCTCGTCTGTGTTATGAAACCAAACAGGCAATGCCGGATAAACTGGTTACTGTATTTGATTGGGGACAGATGTATGGTGTAGCTACTGTCGACGGGGTAGATGCAAAAGAATGGATAGATATTGTGGTAGCCAACTATGGTAGTGCTGCATATCCTATCGGACAAATGACAAAGAAACAATGCTCCGGTATTTCAATGGAATTCAACTTAGGTGGTGGCGGTAGTTTATCTGCCTCTAAAGCTCAAAGTATGATAGATGGAGGGTATGGATGGTTTATGGGATTTGCTCCAAGTCCGGCTAAATATGGTAGTGTTTTCAGCCGTCTTCAAGGTGGTGGCGAAGTATTGTACGGGTCCAATGTAGCAGCACCGACTATATTCTACAAGAAGAATGATCCGACGCCATATAAATATCCGGATGATCTTTAAATAAAATAGGAACAAATAAAAAACAAGAATATGAAAGCACATTATAAACTCTTTTTATCTCTGGCAATAGGATCATTCGTTACTTTTGCTGGATGTCAGGATGATGAGGTGGTGGATTTGGTTAAATATCCGGTGAATCAGCCTGCTATAACGATTGACGATGCGGAAGGAGCGTCTAAAGCGACGTTGACTGCGGTTTACAAATCTGATGGTACATTGGAATTAGATGGCCCTGTCACTAGAACTTATACATTCCATTTTGCTGCATCACCGGAAGATGCTACAGTGACTTTTGATATTATAAATACTAATATCCCAAAAGAAAATGTAGAGATCAGTGCCACTAAAGTAGTTCTTCCTGCCGGTTCAACAGATGCTTCTGTCACTGTGACTTTGAAGGATGAAGATTTTAGTTTTGCAGCATCCAATTATGATGCGACTACTTATGAATTAGGGGTGAAAGCCAGTGTGGAAGGATATAAGATAGGAACTGAACCAATAGAATCTAAAGTTGTAATAGAGAAGGAGGCATATACAGCTTCATGCTCTGTGGTTGGTGAGAGCGGTAATAACGTTGCATTTGAACGTGCTTTTTCTCAAGGAGCGATTGTAAATCCTGATCCTATATCCTATACTTTCAAGATGAAGTTGGATAAGCCGGCAAGAAAAGACGTAAAAGTGAAACTTGCCACTACGGGATTGGATGAACAGTTCATGAAGAATATCACTGTAACTCCTGCTGAAATTACCATAGCTGCCGGAGAGTTAGAATCAGCAGAGGTTACCTGGACTATTACTGATGATTTCTTGCTGACAACAGCTGGAGAAGAATCTCACACTCTTGTTGTTACTGCATCAGCAGAAAGTGAAGACCCCGTTGTGAAGGTTAATAGTAAGGAGAACTTCTTAACCTTTAATGTGGATAAAGTACTTAGAAACTTTAAATATTTGTCTGTTATAGGTAGTAACTGGACTGAATTGTCGAAAGCAGGTTGGAGTGCGGAGATTCCTTCTGGTGTCTCCGGTAGAGCTAGTTATTTGATTGATGGTAATGGAGGAAGCTATGGATCAGATGTATATAGTTATAATCCATTCTGGTTTGTTATTGATATGAAAGCAGCACAGACTTTTTCTGCTTTAGGTATGGATTATTATCATACGTATGCTTCTAAGAAAGTAGGAATTTCAACTTCATTGGATAATGAAGCCTGGACTCCGCAGGGAGTGTTGGAAACTCCTCGTGTGGGTAATCATTATTTCCAATTCTTCTCTTCTATAACAGCTCGTTATGTAAAGGTTGAATTATTGGAAGGCTTTGGTTCATATATTGATGTAACTGAAGTTTATATCTACAACGCTCAGTAAAGTCTAGTCATTAGCAGATAAGTTAATTTTAGAGCCAGGCTTTCAGAATGATGAAGCCTGGCTCTTTTCTTGTATAAGCTACTATGTCCCTCCCTGTCTCCTCGTAAGGGAACCCTTGTGCCAAGGGCTTGGCACAGTTGTGCCACTACGGTGTCATTGTTGTGCCAACGGCTTGGCACAGCCGTGCCACCAAATGGTGACAGTTGTGTCTTCTGAGCGTAACAGTAGTATCACTTCGTGTTACTGCCGATCACCAGTCATAATCTTCAACGTATGCATCAAAGTTTTGTAGATGAGTTGCTCCGCAATTCTTGAGGATATTTAATATTCTTTGTTGCTCGGAGGGGGTAAGGAGGCGTTCGCCTTTGCGGATGCGGTAGTAAGTTCTGCGACCAAAATAGCTCATTAAATGTGATATGACAGTTTGCATTTGCTTATAAGGCAAGTCTTCTAACATTCTGATGAATCCCTTAGCATAACGTACTTTGACATTAGAACGATAATAAGGACAATTCCCTTGTTGGGCAGCGAGATGTTTGGGACTGATAATAACCCAGTATTCAATCTTTTCCGGTACGCTTTGTGCTGTAAGTAGTCTTAAGCAAGTGTTTGCTTTTGAACATTCCCGATTGAGGCACATTGCGTACTGATAGGGGACTTTGGTAAAGTCAATTTCTTCTTCCATGATTTATAGTTGTTTGTCCGGCAAAAGTAGTGAATACTAACTGAAAAATAGCCTGAAAGTAAACTTCTTTACTTTCAGGCTATCGTTTTTTTTGCCATTATCCGGATAAAGTCTTTCAGAACAGAGAGAAAGTCAGAAAACCGGAAGAAAAAGGGCCTAATATAGGAACGTGAATTTAATCGATGAACTAACTACTGTTCTTTGGAAAAAGAATAAGGCATATCCTCTTCTTTGGTTCCTCTGTTCAGATTCGGCCGATTACTCATGTCTACTTTGATAGTACCTCCCTTGAACAAATCTTCGTGACGCAGATAATTCTTGGTATGATCAGCACCATTGAAGTTCATGGAATCAATATAGAAATTTTCCGTGCTGTTATTGGGCGCGTCGATAACAAGACTATTGCCGTTCTCGAAGTGAAGAGTAGCCTTTTTGAACAGAGGAGTTCCCATCACATATTCGTCCGTTCCAGGGCAAACAGGGTAGAAACCCAGCGCAGAGAACACATACCAGGCAGAAGTTTGTCCGTTGTCTTCGTCTCCGCAGTAACCGTCCGGTCCGGGCGTGTACATTCTGTCCATTACCTGACGTAACCAGTATTGAGCCTTCCACGGTTGTCCCGCATAGTCATAGAGGTAAATCATGTGCTGGATCGGTTGATTTCCATGCGCGTAGTTGCCCATATTCATCACAGTCATTTCACAAATTTCGTGAATTACCTGTCCGTAATAGCTGTCATCAAAAATGGGCGGTACGGCAAATACGGAATCCATCATGGTAACAAACATCTCTTTCCCGCCCATCAGGTCAATAAGACCTTGCGGATCGTGGAAGACAGACCAGGTATAATGCCAGCTATTTCCTTCCGTAAAGGCATCTCCCCATTTCAGCGGTGAGAAAGGAGACTGGAATGTACCGTCTTCGTTGCGACCACGCATCAGCTTGGATTCTTTATCGAAAAGATTCTTGTAATTCATGGCACGTTTGGCAAACAGGTTGATTTCTTTCTTGGGACGTTTCAGCTCTTTTGCCAACCGGTAGATACACCAGTCATCGTATGCATATTCCAAAGTACGGGCGGCGTTCTCGTTGATTTTCACATCGTAGGGTACGTATCCCAGTTTATTATAGTACTCGTATCCCAATCGTCCGGTGGAAGAAACCTCCGGATGTACATTCTCCGTTCCGTGAATCAGTCCTTCATACAGCGTTTTGATATCATCGACTTTTACTCCCTTCATATAAGCGTCCACAAGGATTGATGCGGAGTTATTTCCAACCATACAACCTCTGTGTCCCGGACTTGCCCATTCGGGGAAGAAACCGCTTTCCTTATACGTGTTGATTAATCCTTCCTGCATCTCTTTGTTGACCGACGGGTACATCAGATTCAGCAGCGGAAAGAGGCAGCGGAATGTATCCCAGAAACCGGTATCGGTAAACATATATCCCGTAAGTACCTGCCCGTTATACGGACTGTAATGGATGGGCTGGCCGTTTGCATCCAGTTCATAG
>ERZ791577.1303-NODE-1303-length-13782-cov-3.458512_pt1 | contig 13782 bp, 10 predicted proteins | sample MGYA00509969_ERZ791577 | MGnify/ENA primary metagenome ERZ791577 (study PRJEB30046, sample SAMN00791917) | human gut metagenome | study: EMG produced TPA metagenomics assembly of the A metagenome-wide association study of gut microbiota in type 2... | reverse complement strand
AGTTCCATGCCGAACTGCGTGGCGATGGCCTGCAACGCGGCCTCATGGTTGTTCACGCGCTGGGCGAGACCGGGAAGGCCGCCAGCGGCGGCCGTCGCATTGTTGAAGTCGTCGATCTGCCCTTTCACGGCGCTCATTTCCTGACGCAGGGACTGAACCTGCGCCCATGTGTCGGCCTGTGCGGGCTGCACGCCGGAAAGCTGGCTATTCAGAAGGCGGATCTGCTGCTCCTGCTGGTTCAGACGCATCTGCATGGCGTCTATCTGGCCATTGGCACAGCCGGTCAGAACGAGCGAACCCAAAAGCAGGGGGAAGATATACGGCTTTTTCATTGTATTACCCTGAAATGAAGGATTTGGATAATAAAGATACGCCCTTTGCGGGGAGAACTCAAGTCAGTGAGCACGCCGCCAGCCAAACAGCACATAGGCCACGCCGCCGAGGACGGGAACAAACACGCACGCGACCATCCACAGCACCCGCTCGAGCGGCGTTTCAAAGGTATGGTTGAAGGCGTGCCAGATGCCCCACAAATTCAGCAACGCAGGCAGAAACAGCAGCGCGATCTGCCACCATTCAAGCGAAAACAGACTCACGAAGCCCTCCCGGACGGACCTTTCAGCCACATGCTGAGGCAGACGAGCAGCGCGCCGCAACAGATGGCGATGTCCGCCACGTTGAACGCGGGCCAATGCCACTGGCCGACATAGAAATCCAGAAAATCCACAACGGCACGGAACCGGATGCGGTCCACAAGGTTGCCCACGGCTCCGCCGAGCACCATGCCAAGCCCCCAGAACAGCAGCTTTTCGCCGCGCTGCGCCGAGCGCGCGAGCATGAAAATCACGCCCGCCGAAACCAGCGTAGCCGCAAAGAACAGCCAAAACTGCCATTCGATGTCCGACCGGTTGAGGAACCCGAACGCGGCCCCGCGATTGCGGATATTCACCAAATCAAAGAAGCCGGGGATGACCGTCACCGCCCCATAATAGGGCAGTGACGCCATCACCCACAACTTGGTCAGCTGGTCGAGCACAAGCGCGCCGACGCCGACGCCCAAAACAACTCTATAACGAGTATCCTTACCCGGCTCTGCCACTATGCAAGTTCCTTCATAACGGCGGCGCAGCGGGGGCACAGCGTCGGGTGTTCGGGATCGGAGCCGAGTTCGTCACTGTAGATCCAGCAGCGCTCGCATTTCTCGCCAACGGCCTTGGCCACGCTCACGGCCAGCTTGCCGCATTCGGCAATGTCGGCCTGAGCGAGACCGACGGGCGCGTCGGCCAGCGGAGCCAGATGGAGCTGGGACACGATGCACACGGCGCGCAGGTCCGTGCCGATGCCGCCGAGCACTTCCAGCAGTTCCGGCGAGGCGTACAGGGTCACGGCGGTGTCCAGCGCGTGGCCCACAGTCCCGGCCTTGCGGAGCGGCTCGATGGCGCGGGTCACTTCGGTACGCGCGGCGAGCACGGCTTCCCAGCGCTTGCGGTCAGCATCGTCCAGCAGGAAGGCATCCGCGTCCATGAGCTGGAAGGCGAACACGCTCTTCGCACCGGGATGCAGCGCTTCGGGGATGTGGCGGAACACTTCCTCAGCCGTGAAGCTCAGGACCGGGGCCATGTCCTGCACGAGCATCAGCAGGATGTGGTACAGCGCGGTCTGGGCGGAACGGCGGGCGCGGCTCGCGGGCGCGGAGGAATACAGGCGATCCTTAAGGATGTCCAGATAGAACGCGGACAAGTCAGTGGAGCACAGGTTGTGCAGCGAATGGAAGACCTTATGGAATTCATAGTCCCGATAGGCGTCCTGCACGCGCTGGTGCGTGCGCGCGGCGACGTCGAGGGCATAGCGATCCAGCGGGTCCATATCCTTCACGTCCACGAGGTCGGCCTTCGCGACGTCCTTCAGGTTGCCGAGCAGGTAGCGGCAGGTGTTGCGGATACGGCGGTAGGCGTCCACAAGGCGGTTCACGATTTCCGCCGAAATGCGCACATCCTCGCGGTAATCCACGGAAGACACCCACATGCGGATGATTTCCGCGCCGTGCTTGCTGATGATCTCGTCAAGCTCGATGCCGTTGCCGATGGACTTGGACATCTTGCGGCCTTCGCCGTCGACCACGTAGCCGTGCGTGAGCACCGCCTTGTAGGGCGGGACGCCGCGCGTGCCGATGGAAGCGAGCAGCGAGGAATGGAACCAGCCGCGGTGCTGGTCCGAGCCTTCAAGGTAGAGGTCGGCGGGGAAGCCCAGTTCGGGGCGCTTTTCGAGCACCGCCGCGAAGCTGGTCCCGGAGTCGAACCATACGTCGAGGATGTCGGATTCGCGCTTCCAGTGCTGGCCGCCGCACTTGGGGCACTTCAACCCTTCGGGCACGATGTCCTTCATATCGGCTTCATACCAGTAGTCGCAGCCGGTGGGATGCTTGGCGAACCGGGCGGCAATGTCGCGCATCCATTCGGGATCGTTCCATGCCTCTCCGCAGTCTTCGCACAACAGGGCCAGAATCGGCACGCCCCACAGACGCTGGCGGGAAATGCACCAGTCAGGGCGCTGCTCGATCATGTTGTAGATGCGTTCCTCGCCCCAGCTCGGAATCCATTCCACGTCGTTGCGGATGGCCTTCAGCGCCTTCTGGCGCAGATCGTTGGCTTCCATGCTCACGAACCACTGGGTCGTGGCACGGAAGATGACCGGCTTTTTGCAGCGCCAGCAATGCGGATACGAGTGCGTGATGTCGGCCTGCCCCATCAGGTTGCCGACTTCCTTGACCTTCTCGATGACATTGGGGTTGGCCTTCTGCACCTGCAATCCGGCGAAAAACTCCACGCTGTCGAGGTATTCGCCGCGATCGTTGAGCGGGGAATAGATGTCGATGCCGTACTGGAGGCAGACTTCGTAGTCCTCGCGGCCGTGTCCGGGAGCGGTATGGACACAGCCGGTACCGGCATCGAGCGTCACATGGCCGCCGAGGATCAACGGAGACTCGCGGTCGTAGAACGGATGGCGGGCCTTGACGAGTTCAAGCTGCTGCCCGGTAGCGGTCCCCACGGCCTTCACGCCGCCCATGTCCCAGCCGCACGCCTTGGCGACGCTTTCGACGAGTTCCGTGGCGAGCACGTACTGGCTGCCCTCATATTCGACCAGCGAATATTCGAATTCGGGATGCAGCGCCACGGCCATGTTGCTCGGCAGGGTCCACGGGGTCGTGGTCCAGATGATCACATAGGCGCGGGACGGATCGGCGTTCTCGAAGACCGTCTTGAGCCTGTCGTCGGTCAGCGGGAAACGGACGTAAATGGACGGCGACTTGTGGTCGGCATACTCCACTTCGGCCTCGGCAAGGGCCGTCTGGCAGGAGCAACACCAGTAGATGGGCTTCTTGCTGCGGACCACATTGCCCTTTTCCACGAAATTCGCCAACTCGGTAGCCGTGGCGGACTCGTATTCGGGGAGCATCGTCTTGTAGGGATGATCCCAGTCGCCGAGCACGCCAAGACGCTTGAATTCCTTGCGCTGGATATCGATGAACTTGTCCGCGTACTGGCGGCAGCGGCGGCGTACCGCATACGACGGCATTTCCTTTTTCTTTTCGCCAAGCTCGTGCTCAACCTTCAATTCGATGGGCAGGCCGTGGCAGTCCCAGCCGGGCACATACACGGACTGCTGCCCCTGAATGTTGCGGGACTTGATGGTGATGTCCTTGAGGATCTTGTTCAGGGCATGGCCGAGATGCAGATGACCGTTGGCGTAGGGCGGGCCATCGTGCAGACGAAAAGAGCCCCGGCTGCCCGAAGCTTCCAGCATGGTTCCGTAAATATTGTTCTCTTCCCACCAGCGCAGCATTTCGGGTTCACGCTGGGTGAGATTGGCTTTCATGGGAAAGGATGTATCGGGAAGATTCAGGCTCTTTTTGTAATCGCTCATGGACAGGCTCCTTATATATCCACACCAAAGTGTAATCGAAAAATTGTGCTTCAAGGTTGCGCGGTTGTCAAGAAAGAACGCGGATGAAACGCCGCCCTCCCCGCCTGATTGTCACAGGCATGAGAGGATGATAGAGGGGGCCGAGCGTAAGGAGCGAAAGCCTTTCGCAAAGGCGGAGCCCTGTGCGCCCCGCCCAGCCGCAGGTGACGCCAAGGCATCCCCGCAGCGTACCCCCATCCCTCCCGGAACAAAACCCCGCCCAAGGCGGAATTCCGGAGGCTGCCAAGGCTCGACAACGCGGCAACGCCGCATTCCCCCGGAGGCCATATCCATGACGTTTCCACGGCCCTGCCTGTACGCCCTGCTTGCGGCGTGCCTTTTGCTCCCCGGCTGCGTCGCCAACCAGTACGCCATAAAAATCAACGCCATCACCAACGGCGACATCCAAGCCGGCATCGGGGACGTCTACTATATCATGGCGGTCAAGGGCCAAGAGGACGATCTCGTCTTTCTGGAACTCAAGCGGAACCTCGAAAGCGCCCTGCCCCAAGCGGGCCTGAAAGTGACCAAAAGCCTCCCCCATGCCACGGCGGTGCTTTTCGCGGGGTACAAAAGCCAAACGGTCGCCCGTCAGACGACCGTTTCCGAACCCGTCTACGGCGTGACGCGGGTCGAAACCAGAACAACCGGGACGGGGCGAGGCAGCAAGACCTCCGTCTCGACGCCTTCCTACGGCATCACGGGCTACAAGAACACCCGAAAGGAAGTGGCCCAAAACAAGATCGTTCTGCTGCTTGCCGCCGATTCGCTCAAAACGAAGAAAAAAATGTGGGAAACGATCGTCACCTACACCGGGAACTCGTTTGACAACCGCAAGATGCTGGACATGATGGTCATGGGCGCCAAGGATTACCTCGCCCAAACCACCCCCGGCGACACTTGGCTCGACGTCAGCGAATCCGACGATGGCGTACTCAGCCTCAAAGAAAGGAAGTAAGCCCATGTGCACAGCCAAGATCCCCCCGCGCCCCTGCCTCTTCCTGCTGGCCGCCCTTTTCCTGCTGGCAGGCTGCTCTCCCCAGTACTCCATGCGGGTCATTTCCGAAACCGACGGGCACGCCTACCCCAATGACCAGTATACCTACTATATCGCCTCATCGAAAAAACAAAACAGCGACCCCACCTATCAGCTTCTCAAGCAGGACGTAAAAAACACCCTGTCTGAAACGGGCTTCACGCTCACGCAAGACCGCAACCGGGGCACGGCACTCCTTTCCATCGATTACACCGCCAAAACATCCACAAAGCACATCACCGTCAAAAAGCCGATTTACGGACAAACCGGGACTGTCGAAAAGACCCACGGCACGTATGACAAGGCCACGGGCCGCTATACCAAAACCACCACGACGACCCCAACTTACGGGACGGTCGGGTATGAGGATGAAATCAAGGAAGTCACGGAGTGCGACATCTTCCTTCATCTGAGCGCCGCCAGCAGCAAAACGAATAAAGAGCTCTGGAGCACCAGCATCTACCATACGCACGACTCCGAGGATATTTCCGGCGTGTTGAGCGTGATGATCAGGGGCTGCAAGGATTACATCGCCCGCAACACAAGCGGCATCATTTCACTGCAGGTCACGGCAAACGACGACGGCACGTTCGGGATTGTGGAAAAGCAATAGGCGCATCCGACCAGCGGAGTATCGCCGTCAAGAAAAGGGCCATCAGCATGACAAACGCCGCTGATGGCCCTTTCAGGTTCATAAAGGAAAGGGACGGAAACGCCTCCGCTTCCGCCCTTTTCCGAATCTTATTGTAATGGCTGCACGGTGTCGCCCGACTTCACGCCGAAGGTCAATCCGTCTTCGGTGGCGTCGATGACCACCCGCTGATCGTCGCGCACCTGCCCGCCGATGATGAACTTGGCAAGCGGCGTTTCGACGTGGGACTGCAGGTACCGCTTGAGCGGACGGGCCCCGTAATGCGGATCGTAGGCGGCATCCCCAATGAACTCGTGGGCGGCCTCGGTCAGTTCCAGCGCGATCTTGCGCTCCTCAAGCCGCTTCTGGAGCCGACGCAGCTGGAGGTCGATGATCTGGCCGATCTGCCCGGGGAGCAGCGGCTTGAACAGCACCGTCTCGTCCACGCGGTTCAGGAACTCGGGCTTAAAATGCTGGCGCAGTTCGCCCATGACTTCCGTGTACACGTCCGAGGCGAACGAGCCGTCCGGATTGATGCCGTCGAGCATCCTGTACGAGCCAATGTTCGAGGTCATGATCACGATGGTGTTGCGGAAGTCCACCGTGCGGCCCTGGCTGTCGGTCAACCTTCCGTCGTCGAGGAGCTGCAGCAGGGTGTTGAACACGTCCGGATGCGCCTTTTCGATTTCGTCGAACAAGATGACACTGTAGGGCTTGCGGCGCACGGCTTCGGTCAGCTGGCCGCCTTCGTCGTACCCCACATAGCCGGGAGGCGCACCGATGAGCCGCGCCACGGAATGCTTTTCCATGTACTCGCTCATGTCGAGGCGCACGATGTTCTCTTCGCTGTCAAAGAGCGCTTCGGCCAAGGCCTTGCACAGCTCCGTCTTGCCCACACCCGTCGGGCCGAGGAAAATGAACGAGCCCTGCGGACGCGAGGGGTCGGACAGCCCGGCCCGGGTACGCAGCACGGCGTCGGACACGGCCTGCACGGCCTCATCCTGCCCGATCACGCGCTCATGGAGCTTGTCAGGCAGATGGATGAGCTTGTCGCGTTCGGACTGGAGCAGCCGCGTGACCGGAATGCCGGTCCAGCGGGCCACGATATCCGCCACATCGTCGGGGCGCACTTCCTGCTTGAGCAGGCGCGGCGCTTCCTGACCGTTTTCGGCTTCGTGGAGACGCTTTTCCAGCTCAGGCAGCTTCGCATACTTGAGTTCGGACGCCGCCTGCAAATCGCCGCGGCGGGTCGCATCATCAATGGCGAGGCGCGTCTGCTCGATCTCGCCCTTGAGATCGCGCACAACGTTGATGACGCCCTTCTCGTTTTCCCACTGGCCCTTGAGCTCGGCCTGCGTCATCTGAAGGTTGCGGAGTTCGTTCTCCAGCTTCTCCAGACGCTCGCGGGACGCGTCGTCGGTTTCCTTGCGCAGGGCCTCGCGCTCGATTTCGAGCTGCATGACCTTACGGTTGGCTTCGTCCAGTTCCGTGGGCAGCGAGTCGATTTCGGTACGGATCATGGCTGCCGCTTCGTCGATCAGGTCAATGGCCTTGTCGGGAAGCTGACGGTCGGTGATGTACCGGTTGGACAGCACCACCGCCTCCACAATGGAGGAGTCGCTGATGCGCACGCCGTGGTGCACCTCAAACCGCTCCTTCAAGCCGCGCAGGATGGAAATGGTGTCCTCCACGGAGGGCTCCTCCACCAGCACGGTCTGGAAACGCCGTTCCAGCGCCGGGTCCTTTTCGATGTACTTGCGGTACTCGTCAAGGGTCGTCGCGCCGATGCAGTGCAGCTCGCCGCGAGCCAGAAGAGGCTTCAACAGGTTGCCCGCGTCCATCGCGCCGTCGGTCTTGCCCGCGCCCACGATGGTGTGCAGCTCGTCGATGAACAGGATAATCTGCCCTTCGGATTTCTGCACTTCGGACAGCACGGCCTTGAGCCGTTCCTCAAATTCGCCGCGGTACTTGGCGCCCGCGATGAGCGCGCCCATGTCCAGCGCAAAAATGGTCTTGTTCTTGAGCCCTTCCGGGACGTCGCCCTTGACGATACGGTAGGCGAGGCCCTCCGCGATGGCGGTCTTGCCCACGCCCGCCTCACCGATGAGCACGGGATTGTTCTTCGTGCGGCGCGACAGGATGCGGATGACGCGGCGGATTTCCGCGTCACGACCGATCACCGGGTCGAGCTTGCCCTTGCTGGCGGCTTCGACGAGGTTGCGCCCGTACTTGCTGAGCGCCTCATAGCTCTCTTCAGGGTTGGCGGAGGTCACGCGGTGCGGGCCGCGGACAGCCATCATCGTCTCGGTGAACTTATCGGCGGACAAGCCGGCATCCGCCGCGACCTGGCCAAGCCCTGTGGAGGCGGGTTCGCGCAGCAGTTCGGCAAAAATATGCTCCACGCTGACGTACTCGTCACGCAGACGCTTGGCGAGGGCCTCGGCGTTGGCGATAGCCTTGGCGACCCGCTGCGAAATCGTGATCGTGCCCATTTCCGCGCCCGGCCCGCGCACGGAAGGACGCTTCTTCAGAACCGCCTCCAGCGCCGTGACCAGCGCCTTGGGGGCGACGCCGACGCGCTCCAGAACGCGGGGGACAAAGCCGTCTTCCTGATTCACCAGAGCGAGCGCCAAATGCTCGGCGTCCACTTCCTGATGACCGTACTGGGCGGCAAGCCCCTGCGCCGTGGTCAGCGCTTCACGGGATTTTTCGGTAAATCTGTTGATATCCATAATGGTTCACCTCTATTGCGTTGTAGCGCAGCAGCGGCGTCCAAGACAAAATGACCGAACGCAACACAACTGCAAAAGTGATATCACTATCGCTTTCTCTCTAACAATAAGGCGTACTAACGATCTGTCAACTCACGAATACGCAACTCTAACGTTGCGATACGGTCCAGCAGGTCCATTACTATGGAGCCGCCGAGCGTGTGCAGTTCGAAATCGCTGCACAGCCGCTCAAGCTTGCGGATACGGTATACGTCATCCTGCCGGAACAACAATGCGGCTTCCGCCGTGCGCGTGGGTTTGAGCCACCCGATGTCCATCAGTTCGGAAAGGCGATCCGGGGTCGTCCCGGTCAGTTCCAGGAATTCGCCCCAGACGATAAGGGTCGAGCGGCTCGGCACATCCTTTGTATTCTGCAAAAGTTCCATACAATCATCTCCCCTGACGTTGTCCTTCAAAAACGGAACGCGGCGCTATTTTTCCGCCGCAAGGGCTTCCCACAGTTCACGCTGCTTCGGCGTGAGATCCTTCGGCGCGTCGATGCCGACCCGCACATACAGATCGCCGCGCGACTTCGCCGGACCAAGGCCCTTGCCGCGCAGACGCATCTTCTTCCCGCTTCCGGTCCCGGCGGGAATGGAAAGCTCGACGTTCCCGTCAAGGGTGGGGACTTTGACCTTCGCCCCAAGCACGGCTTCCCACGGCGCGATCCGCACCTCGTAGGTGAGGTCCGTGCCGTCAACATGGAACAACGAATGCGGCGCGAAACGTATCCGCAAATACAGATCGCCCTTCGGCCCGCCGTTGGGCGAATCGTAGCCCTGCCCGGCAAGGCGGAGCTTGGCGCCGTCCTTCACCCCGGCGGGGATATTCACTTTCAGGGTTTTGGTGCCGTCCCCGCCCTCAAGCGTAAGACTGCGCTCGCCGCCCTTCACGGCGTCCTCAAGCGTGATGGAAATATCGGCCTCGATGTCGCGGCCCCGCTGGGGACGGGACGTATAGCCGCTGAACGGGCCGCCGGCGCTCCCGCCCTGACGGCTGCCGAACAGGGTTTCGAAAAAGTCGCTGAACCCGGAGCCGTCAAAACCCTGACCGCCGAATTCCTGCCCGTTGAACGTGAAGCGCGTACCGCCGCCGTAGGGGTTGCCCCCACCGAACGGATTGCCGCCGAACTGCTGGCCCTGCTGCCAGTTGGGCCCGAGCTGGTCATACATCTTCCGCTTCTGCTCGTCTTTGAGAACTTCGTACGCCTCGTTTATTTCCTTGAACTTTTCCTCGGATTCCTTGTTTCCGGGGTTGAGATCCGGGTGGTACTTGCGGGCGAGCTTCTTGAAGGCTTTTGCGATTTCATCCTTGGAAGCTTCACGCCCCACACCCAATATTTTGTAATAATCCTTATATTCGACACTCATACTTTAGCCTCCTCATAGACACGCCTGTCTGTGCGCGCAAGGCCGCCCTCACTCTTCACGCGGCCTTAACTGATCATATGTAAAGCGGATCCCATTTCAGTCAAGACGATGAGAGCCCGGCAGGGCCGCCCTCCCGGCCATTGAAAAAAAAAGGCGTTGCGGCTAGGTACAAAAGGTACGGGCCGTTTACCGACCAGCAAAGGAGCCTCCCCATGTCCTCCCGTCCCACCTCAGCCTCCATGCTGTCCATGCTCCCCCAACCCATCCAGCCGATCCCCGGCGACTCCTTCAACGACCGCATCCTGCTGTTGCTTGCGGCGGTCGCCACGACGGACGACATGCTCACCTATCGGGAGTACCAGCTCGTACAGGAGGCGGCGCAGGCCATTTTCGGGGAACGCGCCCTCCATGCCGAACTGCAAGCCAAGCTCCACTACGCGCTCCTGAACCCGCCGTCCGATCCCGCCGACATCGCACGCGACATGGCGAACCAGGCCGACGCCCAAAAGGTTTCCTCCACATTCGTGGACACCATGCTGAAAGCGCTCTCCCGTATCGGGGGGCAGGAGGAACGGATCGACGAAAAGGCGCGGTCGCTCGTCAACGACATCGAATGGGCCTTCCGCAAGTCCCGCCTCGAACGCAGCGCGGGCCGGGGCATCGGCCTCGGGCTCAACGTCGGGGAAAGCCTCGGCGAACTCTACCGCAAGGCAACCAACGTCCTGCCTTCCCGAAAGGACATCGCGGGCTGGTTCGCGCCCGAAACAAGCCAGTTCAACGCCGATATGGAGCGTTTCGCCAATTCGCTCGACCGCATCGCGTGGACGCTCGACGACATGGACCTGCGCGAAGAGCTGTATATTTTCCGCAAGATGCTGCGCCGCCAGCCGTTCAAAATCGTCATCGTGGGCGAACGCAAACGCGGCAAAAGCTCGCTCATCAACGCGATCATCGGACAGGAGCTGTCCCCGGTGCGCGAGTCCACGCCGGAAACCGCCACCGTGGTGGAATTCAAATACGCCCACGCCCCGGACTACAGCGTGCGGTTCCTCGACTCCAGCCAGTTCGCCCGGCTTGAGGACTATCTCGAAAACGAGCAGGACAACCTGCTGCTCACCCGCAAAATCGAACACATCCGCAAAGGTGTGTCCGACGGCACGTTCATCCCCGGCAAGCTGCTTTCGGGCATCACCTGCTGGGACGACCTGTCCGACTACATCAGCCTTGAGGGGCGTTTCTCAGGATTCGTGGCCCGCGTCAGCGTGGGGCTGCCGCTGGACACGCTCCGGGCGGGCGTCGTGCTCGTGGACACGCCCGGCCTCAATGATACCGATCAATTTCATGATTATCTTTCCTATGAGGAAAGCCTTGAGGCGGACTGCGTCATCTTCGTCATGGACGCCCGCGATCCGGGCTCCAATTCCGAACTGTCCCTGCTCCGCAAGCTGGCCCGCAGCGGACGCACGGTCAGCATCATCGGCGTGCTGACCAACATCGACCGCCTGAACAGCGCCGCCAGCCTCGAAGTGGCCCGCGAACAGGCGCGCACCGTGCTACGCGAAGCCTGCCGGAGCTCCGGCCATGTGGAACTCGCCGGTGTCGTGGCCCTCAATACCCGGCAGGCCGTCGAGGAACGCTGCCGGGGAGGTTCCGCCTTCTCGGAAACGCTGTCCAAAGTGTCGCGTTCCGTGTCCGGCTGCGGAGAGCTTGAGCAGCTCCTTGCCCTCCTGCGGGAAATCATGGACAGGGATGCGGGCAAGGAGGCATACCGCCACAAAATCGCGGAAGCCTACTCCCGGATTGCCGACTCCGCCCGCGAACGGCTCCGCCAGCATGTGCAGGAGTACCGCGAATCCCTGCCGAACCCCGAACTGCTCGGTATGCTGGACGCGCACGCCAAACAGCTTTCCGCCTCCGCCCTCTCTTCGCTGGAGCAGGCCCGGCAGGTCGTGAACGCCGCCGCCAAGGACTTGGACGCGTGGGACGAATCCACGGAAAAGGCGCTGAAAAAATTCCACGAAACGCTGGTGCTGCGGCTCATGGACGCCGTGAACCGCAAAGTGGCGGATCTCGGGCATCAGTTCGCCAAGGATTCCGTCTGGAAGGAGTTCGACGCCACCGAAGCCCGGGCCATCGCCCGGCGCGCCGTGGACGAGTTCCTCGACGAACAGCGCGGCATCCTCCACACGTGGGAAGACAAGCTCCGCCTCTTTTCCGCGCGCATGGACGAATTTTCGCAGGAATGCCTTGCCCGCCTGAGCTCCAACATCGACGGCCTGCAAGACGATCCGGGCGAAGTGAACGGCGGCTCCTCGACGGCCACGCACTTCCTCGTACAGACGCACCGGCACATGAAGAACCTTGCGGTATTCACCACCGGGCTCACCGTGGGCCGCCTCACCGCGCTCGGGCCGATCTCGATACTTGTTACCGCAGGCAACATTATCGCGCTGGCAGCGGCAAGCCCCCTTGCGGCCGCCGTGTTCGCGGCCGTGGCCGGGACGGCGGGCCTGCTCTACCACCTCGGGCGCGAGGACAAGCGCAAGGCCGTATTCCTCGACAAACGCCGCCGCGAAGCCGAGGAATACGCCGAGCGGGTGTGCGGCGCCCTCCGGCAGGAACTTGCCGTGGTCCGCGAAGATCTGGGCAAGGCGTACGAATTCGAGGTCAAGCGCGGCTTTGCCCCCGCCCTGGAAAGCCTGTTCCACCAGTCCGTGCACCTGCGCCTGTTCCTTGACGTGATGCAGAAAATCCGCAGCGACGTTTCCCGCTACGACACGCATGTCCAGAAGCAACTGGAACAGCTCGGCGGCGTTCTGGAGCGCTGATATCAAGGTGCCGCTCCAGCTAGAGCGGATTTCCTTTTGAACGGCATGAAGTAATGCACATTACAGTATAAAAGATTCTGACCGTCCGTTTTACCATCCCCAATCAAAAACGTTCCGCCCTCCAGAGGCTTACCATGACCATCAGACAAGCAACCCCCAAAGACTTCGACGCCATCTATTCCCTTGTCAAAACGGCATTCCAGACAGCGAAAGTCTCCGACGGCGGCGAACAGGATTTCGTCCTTAAACTCCGGAAGGGGAGCTACATCCCCGAGCTGGAACTTGTCGCCGAAGAGGACGGCGTACTCATCGGTCACATCATGCTGACCGGAGCATCCATCCGTGAAAACGGCGGCTGCTTCGGCACGCTGCTCCTCGCCCCGCTATCCGTGGCGCTCGAATGGCGCGCCAAGGGCATCGGAGCGGCCCTCATCCGCGAGGCCCTCGCCAAGGCCGCCGCACTGGGGCATTCTTCCGCCGTGCTCATCGGCGCTCCCGGCTATTATGGCCGATTCGGATTCCATTCCGCCGCTTCCATCTCCTATCCCGGCGTTCCCGGCGAATACACGCTCGCCTGCGAGCTCACGCCCGGTGCGTTGCGCAACATTTCAGGAGCCATTTCCCTTCCCGATTGCTAAACCAAAAGGAAAAACGCCATGCTTAAACCATACGCCTGCCTTGCCCTGTTCTGTTCCCTGCTCCTCCCCTCCTTCGCCCATGCGGACGATTCGGACGTGGGCTGCGTCACCACGGAATGGAAACTGCTCGGAGCCAATCACAAGGTCTGCGTTTCGGCCTTCAACGATCCGGACATTCCGGGGGTGGCCTGTTACATCAGCCAAGCCAAAACCGGCGGTGTTTCCGGCTCGCTCGGGCTTGCCGAAGATCCGTCCAACTTCGCCATTTCGTGCAGCCAGGTCGGCCCTATCGAAATTCCCGCCAAGCTCCCCAAGCAGGCCAACGTATTCCGTGAATCGACCTCGGTCTTTTTCAAGGCCACCCGCGTCACCCGCATCTGGGACGCCAAGCGCAACACGCTCGTCTATCTCGCGGTCAGCCGCCGCCTCGTGGACGGCTCGCCCTTCAACGCGATCTCCACGGTTCCGGTGAAACAATAGGAAAAAAGAAGAAGAAATGTGGGGGAGGGAAACCTTTCTGGAGAAAGGTTTCCCTCCCCCACACC